>ERZ777306.914-NODE-914-length-53788-cov-16.017438_pt1 | contig 53788 bp, 39 predicted proteins | sample MGYA00374966_ERZ777306 | MGnify/ENA primary metagenome ERZ777306 (study PRJEB29329, sample SAMN06343882) | mouse gut metagenome | isolation source: Mouse cecum | place: Austria: Vienna | collected 2014-11-15 ... | reverse complement strand
TTGAGTTAGACCATAGGATAAGATTTTTTCAATCAGCTTAACTTAATGACATTGGGTATTAACCATAAATATATTGTAGTAGTAAGGAGGGTCATTATGATCACAGTAGAACATTTGACAAAATGTTATGGTGATTTCATGGCAGTCAGCGACTTGTCTTTTGAGATTGAGGAAGGGCATGTCTATGGCTTTTTGGGGCCGAACGGCGCCGGGAAATCCACCACAATGAATATTATGACAGGGTGTTTGTCTGCAACGGATGGAACTGTCAGAATTGACGGATACGATATTTTTGAAGAGCCGCAGATGGCAAAAAAACTGATAGGATATTTACCGGAACAGCCGCCTTTGTATATGAATGAGACGCCGGTGGAATATCTGAAATTTGTCGGTGCGGCAAAAGGGCTGAAAGGAATGGAACTGGCACGGCAGGTGGAAGAGGTCATCGATCAGACTAAAATAGGCAGTGTCAGAAATAAACTGATTTCCGCATTGTCGAAAGGATATAAGCAGCGTGTAGGTATTGCCCAAGCACTTTTGGGGAATCCAAAAGTTATTATACTGGATGAACCGACGGTAGGCCTTGATCCGATCCAGATTATAGAAATTCGCGACTTGATCAGGCAGTTGGGTGAAAGCCATACAGTGATTCTAAGTTCCCATATTCTGTCGGAGGTACAGGCAATTTGTGAAAAGGTACTGATTATTGCCAGAGGGAGGCTGGTAGCTTTTGATGCACCGGAAAATCTGGAAAAACTTAGACAATCATCAAACGGCATTGAGTTTGCGGTAGAAGCGCTTCCGGAAGAAGCGGAGGAGATTCTGAAAAAAATGGCGGTATACGAGGAATATACGCTGGACGAAGTGGAAACGGGGCTTTTAAGAATTCATGTGAAAGCCGGTACGGACGATATCAGGTCTGAATGCCGGCAGTTGTTCTTTGCATTTGCAGAAAAACAAAAGGCAATTGTTGAGATGGTTTCAAAGAAAGCAAATCTGGAAGATGTCTTTATTGAATTGACCGAAGGAGAGGCAAACGGAGGCCTGGAAGGTGGGGAAGAAACGGATACTGTAGGCGGAATGGGTGTTTCCCAGGGAACGGCTGTCAATTCCTTATATGTGACAGAGGATATTCCGGATGGAGTGGATGCGGAAGATGCTTTGGAAGAAAGTGAGGTGGAAAAAGGATGATTGCAGTATGGAAGCATGAGCTGTCGAACCATTTTCATTCATTGACAGCCTATATTTTTTCGGCGTTTCTCCTGGCCTTTGTAGGTCTTGGGGCGATGCTTTATAACATCCAGTCGGCAGTGGCAAACTTTGAGTATGTGTTAAGCTTTGTTAGTCTTGGCTTTGTGGTGATCATCCCGATTTTGACGATGAAGGTGATTGCAGAGGAACGCAGGCAGAAAACAGACCAGCTTCTATATTCTCTGCCCATTACAACTTCGCAGATCATTATCGGGAAATATTTGGCTCTTTTAATCGTGTATCTGGTGCCGCTTGTGATTATTTCCTTTTATCCGCTGATTTTTTCCAGATTTGGGGAAGTTTACCTGCTGACATCCTACGGATCTATGTTTGCTTTTTTTATGATGGGGGCGGCGTTCATGGCCATTGGCATGTTTATTTCGTCTTTGACGGATAATCTTGGATTTGCCGCAGGAATTGCAATTCCTGTCATTCTCTTGAATTATTACAGCGTGCCGCTGGCAGAGTATGTATCGTCCACGGCTATAGGATCTGCTGTGGCGCTGATTGCGGCAGCTGTTATTCTTGGATTTGTCATACGGTATTTGACAAGAAATGATAATTTGGCTTTTGGAGTCGGGGCAGTTCTTTCCATTGCAATTGCCGGGCTGTTTTTGACGGATAGCGCAGGCTTTGAAGGTTTGCTGCCGGATATTATGACAAAGCTTTCGCTGTTTGAACGTTTTTACAAATTTGTGAATGGTGTATTTGACTTGACAGGAATCGTTTATTATGTGACGGTAATTGTGTTCTTTCTGTTTCTGTCTGTGCAGTCTCTTGAGAAACGGAGGTACAACTGATGAAAAATAAAATTGCATTAAAAGGCGGCTCCTATTCGTTGGTGTTAACAGGAATTGTATTGGCAATTTTGATTGCGGTAAATGTTCTTGCATCCGTGCTGCCATCTACATGGACACAGTTGGATATCAGTTCTGCAAAGCTGTATTCCATCACCAGCAATACAAAAGCAGTGGTCAACGCACTGGAAAAGGATGTGACAATTTACTGGGTGGTCCAGTCGGACAAAGAAGATGATATCATCGAAAATCTATTGGCAAAATATGAAAGCCTTTCGGAACATATCGAGGTAGTAAAGAAAAATCCGGATGTCTATCCCACATTTGCACAGCAGTATACTTCGGAAACTGTTCTGAATAACAGTTTGATTGTGGAGTGCGGCGACAGCAGCCGGTATATCAGCTATGAGGATATTTATCTGACAGAAGCAGATATGGCAAGCTATTCCTATACGACCTCCTTTGACGGCGAGGGAGCGATTACTTCGGCTATTGATTATGTAGTCAGTGAAGATCATCCAAAGCTTTATATGACAGAGGGGCATGGTGAGGCGGAGGTTTCTGCTGTGTTTGCAGAGCAGATTGAAAAGCAGAATATAGAAACGGTTACATTCACATTGTTGAATTCAGACACAATACCGGAAGATGCGGATGTAGTACTGATTCATGCGCCAGCCAGTGATATTTCGAAGGAGGAGAAGGATATGCTGGCAGAATACACTAAAAACGGCGGTAAGCTGATGGTGATGGCAGGGCCGGCAGAAGACGGGGTATTGACGAACCTGTACAGCCTGCTTGGGGATTATGGCGTGGAGGCGGAAGAAGGTATTGTGGCAGAAGGCGACAGGAATTATTATGCTTTCCGGCAGCCTTATATTCTCCTGCCGGACATGGCGGAGCATGAGATCACGAACCCGCTGATAGAAGGCAATTATTATGCAATTATGCCAATTGCCCAGGGGCTGACCGTTACAGATACGACAGGCTCTGTCACACAGCTTTTGACTACATCGGAAACGGCCTATAGCAAAGCTGCCGGGTATGCGATTGAAACCTATGAGAAGGAAGAGGGAGATGTGGACGGACCGTTTGCAACGGCGGTAGCGGTTGACTGCGGCAGCGGAGGCCGGATGGTATGGTTTGCGTCTTCTAATTTCCTGGATGATATGTATAATGCTTATTCATCCGGCGCCAATCTGGATTTGGGCATGAATGCGCTTTCTTTTATGATTGGCGAACGGGAAGCGGTAGCAATCCGGAGCAAATCTTTAAACTATAGTTACCTGACGATTAATGAGTCTGCGGCATCTTACCTGAAGGTAATGATGATCGGTGTTTTTCCGCTGGCATTTTGGGGATATGGCGTCTATGTAATTGTGAGCAGAAGGAGGCGGCAAAATGAAACGGTCTAAAAGATTATATGTATTATCAGGGGTACTTGCCGTCATTTGCGGTGTGACTTTTGGAGTCAGCCGGTATGAGCAGCGAAAGGAGGAAATCAGAAACAGCGATGAAATCATCCTGGAACTGGCGGCAGAGGATGTGACGGCGCTTTCGTGGGAATATGACGAGATAAAATTGGCTTTCCATAAGAATGAAAAATGGCTGTATGACGATGATGAGGCCTTTCCGGTCAGCGAAGAAAAAATGAACGAACTGCTGGGGCTGTTTGAGTCCTTTGGCGTGTCCTTTGTTATTGAGAATGTGGAGGATTACAGCCAGTATGGATTGGATGACCCGACATGCAGTATCCATATTGAAACGACAGAGGAAAGCTATGAGGTGGAATTGGGCGGCTACAGCACAATGGATGAGCAGCGGTACATTTCCATTGGGGACGGTAATGTATATTTGGTATCTGCAGATCCGATGGAAACCTATGGGATTGAATTGAAAGACATGATTTTACATGATGAAACACCTTACATTGATTGGGCGGATAACATTACGTTTGCGGGAAGCGAAAATTATAACATTATCTATCAGGAAGAAAGTGATGATACTTATCATGAGGAGGACGTTTATTTCGCCAATGATGAGAATGGGCATCTGCCTTTGGATACGGATACCGTAAAGAGTTATCTTTCCTCTATCGGCAGTCTGGGATTAACCAACTATGTGTCTTACAATGCAACAGAGGAAGAACTGGCTGTCTATGGGCTGGATGATCCGGAACTGACAGCAACGGTGCAGTACATGGTGCCAAAGGAAGATGCGGAGGATGATGACGGCACGGACGAAGAAACAGAAGAAGTTAAAACTTTTGTTCTGCATATTTCCAGGTCCGCCGAAGAAAAGGCAAAAGTGAAAGATGAGGAGTCTTCGGAAGAAAACGATACATCGGATGACTATGAAGTTGAGGAAGAATCTGTGCCTGCCTATGTACGGGTCGGCGAGTCTCAGATCATCTATGAGATTACAGAAACGGAATATGAATCGTTAATGGATGTATCTTATGATAAACTGCGTCATCAGGAAATTTTCTGGGCTGATTTTGACAAAGTAACTCAGGTTGATGTTTCGCTGGAGGGCCAGACATATACTTTGATTTCCAAGGAAGAGGATGAAGAAAAGGTATGGTTTTATGGGGAAGAAGAGATTGCTGTAGACGATTTCAGGACGGCTCTCGCAGTGCTTACGGCAACGGAATTTCGGGAAGAGGAAAACGGCGATAAAGAAGAACTCGGCATGACGATTTATTTGAATGATGAAAACTACCCGACAGTGCACATTGGCCTGTACCGGCGGGATGGGGATTACTGTATGGCTGTAGTGGACGGTGAACCGACAGCCCTTGTGGCAAGAAGTAAAGTTGTGGATTTAGTGGAAGTAGTAAATGCTATTGTACTGAATTAGGGATTTTCGTAAATCCAATTCTGAAACGATATACCGGGGAAGAGCATATAATTTTAGAAACAGAACCTTAAGGGTGTTTATGAATTCTCAGAAGTTGGAAAATTTATTGAATCTGGCATTGGATTCTACTATGGAGGAACGGGAAAAGTCGCTGGATTTGGATGTGGGATATGAAGCGGCAGAGGAAAGGTGGGAGTTAATTGTAAAATATAATGGGGATTTAAGCAGGCTGAATGGGCCGGTGATAACTGTAGAGGAGTTAATTGCGGGCTATGCCATAGTTACTTTGCCGCAGGAATTGATTGCATCCTTTGTGGAACTGGAGGAAGTGGAATATGTAGAAATGCCAAAAAGGCTATATTTTTCCTTGCAAAGGGGGAAAGAAGTTTCCTGTATTCCGCCAGTGACAGCAAGGGAACCTTATTTAAGCGGGAGCGGAATCCTGGTGGCAGTTATCGACTCGGGCATCGATTATGTGAGTATGGATTTTCGGAATAAAGATGGAAGCAGCAGGATAAGTTATCTATGGGATCAAAGTCTGATGCCGGATGAGGAAAGGGGGATGCTGCCTCCGGAAGGCTATGGGATAGGGGTGGAATTCAGCCGTGGGCAGATTGACGAAGCCTTGAAGGCGGAAGGGGCGGAAGGGAATTTTCGCTTAGTTCCCAGCATGGATGTGACGGGCCATGGAACGGCAGTGGCGGAAATTGCGGCCGGGAATGGGAATTCTTCCGGAGGAAAATATACGGGTGTGGCGTCACAGGCAGATTTGCTTGTAGTGAAATTAGGAACTCCAAAGCAGGAATCTTTTCCAAGGACCACGGAACTGATGCGGGCTTTGGATTACGTGGTGAAAAAATCGGTGGAATTGGCGCAGCCCGTCGCCATTAATTTAAGTTTTGGCAATACGTATGGGCCACATGACGGCACATCGCTGTTAGAACGTTTTATTGATAATATTTCGGAAATAGGGCGGAATGTGATTTGTGTGGGGAGCGGAAATGAAGGGGCGGCGGGGGGCCATACGGCAGGCATAGTGAAAGATGAAGTGAGGGTGGAACTGGCAGTTGCACCCTACGAGCGTACAGTGAATGTACAGCTTTGGAAGGAGTATGCGGATATTTTTCGAATCACTGTCATTTCCCCAGGCGGGGAGCGGCAGGTTGTGGAGACCGGGCAGAGGGGAACGCTCAGGTTATCTATGGAACAGACGCAGCTCCTTATTTATGTTGGGGAACCATCCCCTTATTCATTGAACCAGGAAATTTATTTTGACTTTATTGCAAGGCAGAACTATATTGATTCCGGGGTCTGGACCTTTTTGCTGGAACCGGTGAAAATTGTGACGGGGAATTATTATTTTTACCTTCCGAGCAGTGTGGTGCTGAACAGCGGAACCCGCTTTTTTTCCCCAACACCGGAAGTGACCTTCACCATTCCGTCCACATCGAGGAAAGTAGTGACAGTCGGGGCTTACCACGGTGTATACGATTCTTATGCGGATTTTTCGGGCCGGGGATATTTGTTGGAGAACCGCCTGGAGGGGCTGGTTGCAAACGAAAGCGTAAAGCCGGATTTAGTAGCCCCAGGGGTGGATATTGTAATCTCCGATGGGAGAGGAGGGGCACAGAGTGTGACAGGAACATCCTTTGCTGCACCTTTTGTGACAGGGGCGGCGGCGCTGATGATGGAATGGGGAATTAGGATGGGAAATGATGTGTATTTGTATGGGGAGAAGGTACGGGCATATTTGAGGAGAGGGGCTAGGCCGGTGAGAGGGGAAACGGAGTACCCGAATGCTAGGGTGGGGTATGGGGCGATGTGTGTCGAAAATAGTTTGCCTATGTAAAAGAGAGTAGATTTTTAGGGGAATAAGCACTTTGTTTTGGCATATATATTGTCGAATAAAGTGCTTATTATGCGTTAATTTAGAATAAACAGATTTAGTTTGCTTATAGTTGTTAGACTCTTATAAGCAATTTCTTGTATAAAATGACAAAATCTCTGCATGAGTTTTTTATTTATTCAGATTAAGCATAGTGTATATTTCGACGCTTAAGACTTGTTTGTGCAATTATTTAGAGTTAATGTAACGATGAGAAAAAATTACTTTCGAAGAAGGATGAGCTATTCCAATAGAGTTTTGGTTGACATCTTCAAACAGTGAGTTTATACTTGAAATAGTTCAGTTGAATATTGAAAGAGGTAATAGTATGAATTTATCAGAACAAATTAAAGTGCTATGTGTGCGGTCAAACATTAGTGTTTCAGAACTGGCAAGAAGGGTAGGAACATCACCGCAGAATTTTAATGCAAAATTGAAAAGAGAGACGTTTACGGTTTGCGATTTGGAAAAGATTGCAAAAGCGGTAAATTGTACATTTGAACGAAACTTTATATTAGAGAATGGTGATAAGGTGTAATTACAAGTGGGATAGTGAATTTTAATTGAATATTTGATTTGCATAAAATACTGTTGAATGCTTTGAGGAAATAAGATGAGTTTGGTTGACACATTAAAATCTTATACAGATGAATATTGGGACTTTAAAACATCTAAAAATAAGGGGATACATAGGATTGCAAATTATCCAGCAACAATGGTTGCGCCTATGCAACGTGAATTGTTGCAGCTATTGGTAAATGATAATAAAAATTATCATACTATGTTGGATCCGTTTCACGGGAGTGGTGTTACTTTAGTAGAGGGGCAAGAGGTAGGGTTAGAAGTTTTTGGAATAGATATTAATCCATATGCACATATTATCTCATTAGCAAAGTTGGAAAAATATAATTCACAGCTAATAGAGCAAGCAAATGTTAATATTTTAACTAGTATTACTGAACTAAAGAAGAATGGCGGATGGGAACAGCATTCATTTAATAATATAAATAAATGGTTTAGGAAAGACATAATAAATGATTTATCTATATTGCGAACGGCAATTAAAAGAGAATCAAACATAACTTTTAGACACTATTATTGGTTGTGTTTTGGAGAAATTGTAAAAAAATATAGCAACACAAGAACTTCTACGTTTAAACTACATATTAAAGAACAAGAAAAAATTGATACAATGGAAAATAATGTTATAAAAGATTTTATAACCAAGATTGAGGAGACTTGCGAGTTAATAGGGTATCCACCGTTAGGCAATTTTCATCTTGAATGTGGTGACTCGAATTCTATTATGAAACAAATGAAAAATGAATCATTTGATATAATATGCACATCTCCACCATATGGAGATAATGGTACAACTGTAACATACGGGCAGTTTTCGACTTTACAATTGTTATGGATTGATGAAAATGATTTTGATTATGATATTAGCTGTATAGCAAATTATTCTCGGCTAGACTCATTAAGTTTAGGTGGGGTATTATCAAAAAATAATGCATTTCATTATCCGACAATACTATCAGAATTTGTTGTAAAATTGGCACCGCATAAACGCCATAAGGTTTTGCAATTCTATGCAGACTATGAAAATTCTTTTAGGGAAATGGTTAGGTTACTTAAAGTAGATGGAAGAATGGTTCTAACTGTTGGAAATAGAAAAGTGGATGGAATTGAATTTCCGTTTTCTGAAATTAATAAAGAATTAGCAGAGCATTATGGTATGACTGTCGAGTATGTTTTAATGAGAAATATTATAAATAAGAGAATGCCGCAGAAGGTATCAAAATTGTCAGATGGTAATTCGGTAGAATCAATGTCAAAAGAAATTATAATGTTATTGAAGAAAGAGGGCTAAAGATGAAAGAAATTAATGCACATATTTTGAAAGGAAAATATGAAGAGATATTAGCAGCTGTTCAGAGTCCTGTTATTGCGCTAACAGAGTTAATAAAAAATGCGGCTGATTCTTGCCAAAAAAATACAGATCCTATCATTGTGAAGATACATACAGAAAGTAAAACGATAGAGATTATTGATGAAGGTGAAGGAATATGCGGAAAAGAAATTGAACGTTTAGGTGAGGCGGGATATTCTTCTAAAATGACAAGACAACGAACAGTATCACCTATTGCAAATCCTTTATCAGGTAATAAGGGGTTAGGATTACTTACTGCTTTTTTTATATCAGACTTTTTAGAAATAGAAACATTTTCAGTTGAAGATCATAAGTTGTATTTTATCACATGGAAAAAAGGAGATCAAAAGTTTAGTTATGAAGAAAGAGTAGGATGTCATAGAATAGGAACGAGGATTTTGCTTAAAAATGTTGAAGATGAGAAGTTAAGAATGATTTTGTTGCAGGAAGAAAAACAAAAGCTGTTTATGACTTCGCTTCGTTTTTTTACAAATGATGAACGGTTGCCGAAGATTAGATTGTTTGTAGATGAGAAGGAAGAATCTTTTTATCCATTAGAAACCTTAGAAAGTTTTTATAATCGTAATAAAGCAGAAAATAATGGGTTTATTGCTAAAGCAAGTTTTGAGTACGAAAATAATAAAGTTACGTTGTCCTATGAAGATAATGTTTCCGGATTCTATACATTTGAACAACAGGTTATAGATTTGCAATGTAGAAATAGTGTAGATGCATTTATTGCTAATATAAAGGCACCTGAAAAGGGTGGCGTACCTATAAAAAAAATAGTGGAATCTGAATTATTTGAAGAAAGCTATGGCTCAGTCGCGGTTCCTAAGTTTTCTGGAGTATTGTATACATGGAGAAATAAGAAAGATGAGCAATTAGAACAATGGCCAGTAGGGGTACGAATTTATATTAATGACTATAGTATGTATAGATATCTTGATAAGGATAATGATTGGCTGAATTTATCGGAAATAAGTCAGAATGTAAAAGCAACGAACTATAAGTTAAAAAATACATATGGTTATTTGAATTTACCATATTACAATGAGAATGTTGAGAGCTTAAAGATATCTAAAGAAAGAAATGATTTTGTAGACTCTTTGGCACAAAGGAAATTTATAAAAATAATGCGAGATATTATTGTGTCAATTTTTACAAGAATAGATATTGCTGTTAAGAACCCTCCAATACAGTCTATCAATTTAAGACAGGATTCGATAATTGCTCGAGTGGGAGAAAAAGTATCGTTAAGTCAATATTTGATATGTAATAATTTGGGTTTAGATGATATTGCAATAAGTTATGATAAAAACAAATTAACTATTGATGCTGATTGGAATGCAAGTGCAAATTCTCACGGGAATTATAAGATGCAGTTTTCTTATAATGATCAAATTAGTGAGATGACTCTAATTTTTAAAGACAAAGTACCGGAATTTTCTTTAAGTAAAAGTTTAATAGAGATATATAAAGGAAATACTGTTAACTTACAGGATTATATTGTACCAAATTCTTGTAAAGATGTTAAGTTAGAGAATATACAAATTATTGCAGATAGTCAAGCTACAATAATCTGTAATGATTTTTTTAGTAAAGATAATGCGGTGGGAAAACATTTAATATTGTATAAATATGGTGAGTTCCAACGTACTTTAATGGTTTGTGTAAAAGAAATAGAAAAACAACCTGGTGGTGGCGCGAAAACACCAAGAATTGATATGCTATTTCCTAAGCTGGATATGTTAAGAAGTAAATCTTTTAAGATCCCAGAATTAGTAGATGCAATCTCTTCATATTATGTTGAATCTCCTACGTTGTGTATGGCTGCAGTAAGAATTCTTGTAGAAGCATCATGTAAAGCATATTTTCAACATTTGAAAAATGAAGAAAATGATTTCAGTTTTCCAAGTTTAGTGAGTAGAACTATGAATTTGCAAAGTTGTGTTGAAACTACACCTGATTATCAAGCATATATTCTAGGACATGAACAGGCTTTTATAGATGCTTTTAAAAATGTTTCTTTGCATTATAAAACTGCTTTAGCAAAAGATGTTAGGACAAATATAAATAATCATGTAAATGCAATTAACTTGAATATGTTTGTACATAATCCATCGGTAATTGCAACAGATATAACTGTGTTAAAAACGATGCAGATATTTTCGCCATTATTAAATTATATTTTTGATGTTTTGTTGATAGAGTAGAAGGTATAATGCCGTTGATTTATAATTAAGACATGCTAAATAAATCTTTTTATTGTTCGAAAACATGAGAATAAACGAAGAAGGATTGTATTATAGTAGGCATAGGATTGATTGAGGACGAGAGGTGATGATTTGGAATTAATAAATTTTGATAATTTTAAACAAAATCAAAGAATGTATGGCGGAACAGCTGGTCGAAAAATGGGAATTACTTATAATGGAAAAGATTATCTTGTAAAATTTCCTGGTAATTTAAAAGAACAGAAGATGAAAAATATTAATTTGAGTTATTCGAATAGCCCTGTCTGTGAATATATTGGTTCAAAGATATACGAGATAGTAGGCTTGCCTGTTCACAATACAATTTTAGGAATCAGAAATAACAAAATTGTAGTTGCTTGCGAGGATTTTTTGCAAGATGGAGATAGACTCTATGAGTTTGATAAAATAAAAGTCACTTTTGAACCCCATTTTTTAGATTCGAATGGGAATGAGACAAATGGTGTAGGCGTAGATTTGTATGAAATTATGATGACGATACAGGATCACCCGTTTTTGCAGGATGTTCCGGGAGTAAAAGAGCATTTTTGGAATATGTTCATAATAGATGCGCTGATTGGAAATACAGATCGTAATAACAGCAATTGGGGAATTATTTTAAGAAAGGATGGTTCGAAGGAGATTGCGCCTGTTTATGATAATGGCAATTGTTTAAATAGCAAATGGGATCATGAAAAAATGCGAATCGTAATGAATGATGCTGATAAAATGGAAGCAGAGGCGTATAAAGCCCGCAGGTGTATATTTGAATTACATGGGAAACGGGTAAATCCATATCATTGAAAGCAGAGAATATCCGGAATGTTTAGAGGCTGTTCATAGATTGACAACTCAAATAGGTAATAATATGGATAAGATACAAGCGATGATAAAAGAGATACCAATATTGTCAGAAATACAGAAGAGATTTTTTATATCAATGATTGAATACAGGTATGAAAAAGTACTGCTAGAATGTATAAAAGATGATTGTGTACATTAGATTATGGGAAACCATAAAGGGAGAGGTGATAAAATAATGTATGTGGATGAACAAATCATTTTAAGAGATAATTTGCCGGATGGACTGCAACGCGATTTTATGGAATTACAGGAATATTATAATACAGGTGACTGGTTTATGTTTGATACCGTTTTTGAAGCGATAGAAGCCAGTGTTAAAGCGTATTATCTGGCAGGAAAAATCAGCAGAGAGGATTTGAACAGTATCTTTAAAAAATATGGCATTGCATAATATTCAGAAAGGCTTATAGGTGGATGTTGTTATATTACAGATTATTATTCCTCTTCAGATAAATGCAAGATTGTAAAGTGGTCGAATTCGACCACTTTTCCATTGAAAGTTACTTGACACTAATTCACCGTCAATTTTGCCCTAACTTAGCATTAGCGAACCATACGCCCCACGAAGTTATGCGGGTTTCAGCGATTTTCGCTCAAAAAAAGTGAAAAAAGTTTGTGACATTAACTTGACATAAGCGGGGTATGGGGCGCTTTGTGTCGAAAGTAGTTTACCGAGATAGAAATGTGTGGGATTTTGTGCTGATGAATTGGAAAAAGGGAACCTGATAGGAATGGAAATTCCAGGATTAAGGATTCCGACAAATCAGGAGATTATAGAATTAGTAGAAACTTATTGTATGTAAGGTAAAACGGAGTTGCTTGGCACAGTGGTAGACTATGCTAAGCAGCTTTTTATATTAAGATGTACAAAGAATTTGTGAGGTCTGGATAAATGAAAGAGAAAATAGGGAACGATTTTTTGTACAACATATATTGTAGCAGTATGATGAATTACTTGTTTGCAAAAAAATTAGAGAATATTGTGGGGCAGTCTGTGTGGAACATGTACATCTTAGCGTAGTAATACCGCTTTAATTAGGGATTTCAAGTTTCATGGGATGGCTGAAGGGAAAAAGTACATTGATGATTTACGATAGACATCTAGAATTGCAAAGTGAATGAAACAAAGCATTTTTGGATCGAGGGTACTGTGTAGAACCAATTGGAAATAGAACTGATGAAATAATTAATTAATTTATATAATTAAAATATCTATTAAATAAATATTGACACTGGAAAAGTTATGAGTTAATATAAATTCATATTTTAAAGAAAAGGTAGATATGTTATATGTTGGTGGTATCTGTAATGACAAAGAACAACTAAATTTAATAAAGAGGGTAAGCACTAGGGATAGTGTTTTATTTATGGTACCCTTTTCAGCATTATTGAATGCTGGTTGTTTCTGCCTTACAGAATACTGCATACACTGGGAATTATTGTCTTGTTTTGATGAATGAGAAAAAGGGAAAGTGTGACTGTAGAGGTCATGCTTTTTTTGTTTTTGACCAACTATGAAATGGAGTGCAAGTTTTAAGACATTGCGGGAATCCTTTCATGGAAAGCCTTGTTTTACTTCGTCAATTTGAGACATATGGATTCGTGGTTTCAGTCTATTTATGATAGGCAGAAACCACGTTTTTTTGTGTCTTGAACTAAAATATATTTCAGTTGGAGGTTTTAAACATGAAGATGATACGGACAGAAAATATAACGAAAAAGTATAAACGGTATAAGAAGCAGGAGGGAATGATAGGAAGTATTAAGGGTCTGTTTCATAGAGAATATGAAGAAAAAATTGCGGTAGATGCCTTTAACATGGATGTGGATGAGGGTGAGTTTATAGGGTTGATTGGACCGAATGGAGCGGGTAAAACTACCTTAGTGAAGATGCTGACTGGTATTATTGCGCCAACAAGTGGCGAAATTCAGGTCATGGGATTTTATCCTAATAAGCTGTAGAAGGCATTTAAGCATCAATATGCGGTAGTTATGGGGCAGAAGAGTCAGTTGTTTTTTGAACTGACAGCGGAGGATACGTTGAGACTGTTTAAAGAAATATATCGTATTCCAGAAGACGAGTATAGGAAAAATAAGAACTTTTTTGTGGAACTGTTTCAGGTACAGGAACTTATGGATGTACAGGTAAGGACATTATCATTAGGAGAAAGGATGAAAATGGAATTGATTGTTGCATTGCTTCATAATCCCAAAATACTGTTTTTAGATGAGCCAACAATTGGACTGGATGCTGTGGCAAGTAAACAGATTCGGACTTTCTTGAAAAATATAAATGAATCGAGAGGAACGACCATCCTGCTAACTTCACATTATATGGAGGATATTAAGGCATTATGCAAACGCTCTATTGTAGTAAATTACGGCAGAAAAATATATGACGGCGATACGGATATGTTATTTGAACAATACCAGAAGAGCAAGAAGATGACTATATACTTTGAGCATTGCGTAGAGCCTGATGTTCCGGAACATTGCAGGATATTAGAAAAAACAAATGACAAACTGGTGCTTGAAATACCAAAACAAAATACAGAAAAAGTTCTGGAATCGTATATAGGTCATTATCCGATCCGGGATATTGGAATTGAGGAAGAAGAAATAGGCTCTGTAGTAGAGCGTATCTATAAGGGGGTGTAAAACGTGAAGAAATATTTGGAAATTGCCAGGGCATATATGAAAGCGCAGTTAATCTGGAGAGCAGATGTATTTGTTGATGTGATTCTGTCAGTGGCTAAGATATTATTTGCATGGATCTTATGGAGTATTTTGTTTGAAGGAAAAGAGCAGATAGCAGGATTGGAATTTCATGCCATGATTTCTTACTATATCATAAGTTCCTATCTATTCCAGATGGAAAAGTCTGCTGAAATCAGCCAGCAGATGACGGGGATGTTGAGAAACGGCACTTTTTCAAAATATATGGTGATACCGGTACAGACACAGGGCTATTTTGTGGCGATGGAGGTCGGGAAACTTGCATTTTCTTCAGGCATTGGCTTTTTAGCAACTGTTCTGTGGTTTTGCTTGTTCAGGATATCCATCGTACATACAGTCAATTTGAAGATATTGCTATGCGGAATTATCATGGTTGGTTTAGGTCTGCTGTTTATGGCTCAGCTCAATTATTTCCTTGGGATTTTAACTTTAAAATTTGAGGAGATCAGTACCTTTCTCATGATAAAGGATAACTTATCAGCAGTTGTGACAGGGGCAGTGATTCCCCTTGCACTTTTGCCGGAATGGATGATAGCCAGCATGAGATTTCTGCCGTTCTATTATGTTACATATCTCCCAAGTATGCTGTTTATAGGAAAATGTGAGGATGAAGCAGTGACAGGCTTATTGGTTTTAAGTATATGGTGCATTTTCTTTATTGTTTTAAATCAAGTAACTTATGAACATTATCGGATTAAATATGACGGAGCAGGAATATGAAAGATAATTTTAAATTTTTGAAAGAATTAATGAAATTAAGGCTATCCCATATCATGACATTCCGGTTGGGATTCTTTGGACCGTTTTTTGTTGATACCAGTTATTTTCTGGTTCAGCTTTTTGCCTTTGAGGCAATTTACGGACATGTGGATAAAATTCGTGGATGGGGGCATGGAGAAATCCTTGTTTTTGTAGGAACATTTTCCCTGATTAATGCCCTTAATATGACAATTTACTTTTTTGGAGTGATTTCCATACCTGAAAAAATACAAACAGGTGAACTGGATTTGTATCTGACCAAACCGGTAAATCCGCTATTGCGGATTACTTTTGAAAAAATAAATCCAGGTTCCATACCGCTATTGGCTTTCAGTGCATGTATTATTGCGTATGGGGTGAAAGAAATGGACATGGGTTTTTCATGGTCTAATATTATTAAATATCTGTTTCTAGTTTTTATGATGACGATACTGTACTACGATATGGAACTCTTGATACGATGCTTTGCCTTTTTTGTTTTCTCTGTAAACAATTTAACGAAAATTGAGGAGACAGCGATTAACTTGTGTTTGAAAATACCAGGGATTGCTTTTTATGGAATTTATAAGTTTATTTTTTATTGTGTATTGCCATATGGAATCATTGCAACGTTGCCGACACAGGCATTTATAGGGGCACTGTCAGTAAAGGGGCTGTTTTTTGGAGTAGCAATTGTGTGTATTTTTACTTTTTTTGCATTATCATTTTGGTCATATGGAGTACACAGATATGAAAGTGCAAGCAGTTAATTATTTTTTGTAATAGGAGGAATGAATACGGTTATAAATGTATGCTTGTAGCTGTAAAGCAGGTGTTAGACTATATGGAAGCACTGAATGATACCTTAGTGGATGTAGGTGGCAGTCTTAGAAAAGAGAGCAAACTGTTTGATTTTCCATGTTTTAGAGAGGCATGGTTAAATGCCTGTCTGCACAATCGTTGGTCAAGACAGACACCGCCAGCCGTGTATATGTTTGAAGATCGCATTGAGGTTATATCGGTGGGAGGATTACCAGAGGGACTTACACTGGAGGAATTTTATGAGGGGAAAAGTAAACCTGTGAATCTTGAACTCCAGCAGATTATGGTTCAGTTGGATTATATAGAACAGACTGGGCATGGCGTGCCTTTAATTGTATCTAAATATGGAAAAGAAGTATTTGATATTACCGAGAATTTTATTACAGTAACAATTCCATTAAACAAAGGTAAAGCAGTGAAAAGAGATTTACAAAAGAAGAAGGGGATTGTATTGAATGAATGTGATAAGAAAATATTAAGCTGGATGGAAGAGAACAGTAATATTACAGTAAATGAAATTAGTAGACAAATAGGAGTTGGAGTGACGACGGTTACAAAACATATTCGCGTTTTAAGAGAAAAGGGAATTATAAAAAGAATAGGTTCTAAGAAAAACGGGCAATGGAAAATTGAAGAATATTAAAATAAAATTTCCTAAAGAGCAAGAAATCTTATCAAGAGGTTCTCTACCGCCCGCACAGACAATGGGAGGCTTTTATCTGGGGGAGTCTGTGCCTGTGAATGAAAAGTTGTCGGAGATATCGGAGCAATCCGTTGGCATCAGGGGTCAAAATACCTTTTGACCCCAACATCATGACATTTATAGAGTAATTGCCATAAATCATGTTGACAAAGCGAAGCAACAATAATAACCTAATGTCAGGGCCAAAAAAGGCCTTTGCAGAATATTTATATGGGAGAGTATTGTAAACCAGACGTTATCCCAATCTAAAAGAAGTAGGAGGTTACAGAAGTGAAACAACGTATGCTTTCAGTTGCTTTAGCGTTATGCCTATGCGTTTCATCCCAGTCAGTGGCATACGCATCCCAGGAAGGCCTTTCGCGGCAGGAGGAGATCCTCACAGCAGAAGTTTCTTCAGGGCAGGATCAGGAACTCCCGGAAGATGCCCCAAACAGATCGTCCGTCAGTGACAATGTGGCCACTGGCCCGCAGGACTCTCTGTTGTCGGAGGCGGATGCCCTTTCAGCCAAAAACCTGGGCGGAACGGTTACACGCGATGGTACGGTTCCCACCCCGGCACAAGCCTATGCAGCCATGATTGCTTTGAAGGATCAGGATGCGTATAAGGAGGGAACAACCTGGACGGACTATGAACCTTATTCGGACTCAAAAGGATATTACCGTTGGAACGGCGGAACCCTTGACGGGAAGAATATCGCAGCCGTTGGCTGTGTAGCCTTCGCTTTTATACTCAGCGATACGGCATTTGGCAGTTTGCCCAACAGGATGTATGCAGCGGGTGAATTTTCCTATGAAGATATAAAGGTCGGGGACATCCTGCGCATAAATAATGACACCCATACGGTAATTGTGCTTGAAGTGAGCGATGTTGGCGTGGTAGTTGCTGAAGGAAATATCAGTATGGGAGACCATCAGGGCAAGGTTCATTGGGGGCGGACAATATCTAAAGAAGAGGTGATGGGGAGCACCAGCCATTATATCACCCGCTACCCTGAAAACTATATTCCGCCGGATGATCCGGAGGCTAACCAGATAATTGGGGACGGGACTCTTGATGGAGGGCTTGCTTGGAAACTGACGAAGGCGGGTACGCTGACCATTTCCGGAAAAGGGGCTATGCCGGATTTTAGCGGTATCGCAGACCAGCCCTGGAAGGATAACAGCAGTCAAATCCGGCAGGTTGTGATTGAGGATGGCGTTACCAGCATCGGCGCCTGTGCTTTTTGGAACTGCCAGGTTCTTGGTGCAAATATTCCATCCAGTGTGACGGCGATTGGCAACAATGCTTTTTACGGTTCGTCGATTATTTCCGTGACCATTCCTTCCAGCGTGAAAACCATCGGGAACAGTGCTTTTTACAATTGCCAGAATCTCAGCACGGTGACTGTCTGCGATGGGGTGGAAACCATTGGCCAAAATGCTTTCCGTGCCTGCACTAGCCTTGGCGCTATAGCTTTGCCGGCCAGTATCGGGGAGGTAGGATCTGGAGCATTTTTCCAATGCACGCAAATGAAAGGCGCTGTGTTTGCCCCCGGCAGCAAACAGGTAAAATTGGGGGATGACATATTTGCAGGCTGTTATTGGCTAATGAATGTAACACTGCCACAGAATATAGACCGCATTGGCGCTGGGATGTTTAGGAACTGTGGGATGCTTGCCGGAGTGGAAATTCCGCAAGGTGCGGAAAGCATTGGTGAAGGTGCATTTGCTTCCTGTGCTGGATTGACCACCCTCATTATTCCAGATAGTGTAATGACAATAGGGAGTTCAGCATTTTCAGCATGTCCTCTGAAAGATATATACTTTACCGGTACCGAAGAGCAGTGGAATAATATTGGAAAACAAGGCGATACGGGATCAGTGGTGTTAAATGTTGCCCTGCATTATAACTACATCCCTGTTCACCCCGAACCGGATCCTAATCCTGACGGGGATGGTGACAATAACCCTGACGGAGATAATGATAACAATCCCGGCGGAGATGGTGATAATAACCCAGGCGGAGATAATGACAATAATCCTGGCGGAGATGGCGATAATAACCCAGGCGGAGATAATGACAATAATCCTGGCGGAGATGGCGATAACAATCCCGGTGGAGATAATGGAAACAACCCCGGCGGTAACTCAAGCGGCAGTGGAAGCCGCCCCGGAACATCATCCAGCAAAAATGCAAGCATAAAAGCGGCGAAGGAAACGTGGAAACCTGTAACCCCTGACGAGAAAAAACGGTATGCCTGTGTGGGGAAAGAAAACGTCCGGTACACGGCATCAAAAGATAATGCATACCCGATTGCCATAGAAAATGCGATGCAGGGGCCCATGTGCTTTAAGTCTTTTGAAGCAGCCCTTGGAGGGTACACAATTGGGAGGACCTATAATATTTATCCGCTTTCCGATAAAACCTATAGCATGGATAAAGAAGTCCGGTTTACTGTAAATATCCCGTCAGCCCTTTGCAAAAAGGACAGGGAGTATAAGATGATTTGTGTTACAGAGGGCGGGCAGCCGATTGTTTATAAGGATTTGGACAGTAACCCTGATACAATTACAATAAAAACAAATAAGTTCTATGCTTATGCGTTGATTTACAAGTAAAAGCAATGCTTGTATGAAAAATTTCCCTTTCTGATAAGCCGGTGATACCAAAAGACTTGTCAGAAAGGGATTTTTTACAAATCAATGTTTGGGCTTTTGACACCCGAATCTATATAGGAAACTGCGAAGCATTCTTTTTGGTTGCCCGCAGGAATAAAAAGCAACTGACTATACGTACTTATGGCAGCAGGACCCAAAACTCTGTAAAATTCTGCCCGTCGCTTTTTACACCGATATGCCCGTTATGTTTCTCGACAATAGACTGCGCAATGGCAAGCCCCAGGCCATAGCCGCCGGACTGCCTGCTTCTGGAATTGTCAATCCGGTAAAAACGTTCAAAAATATGTTTCTGGTCTTTTATGTCAATGCCTTTTCCTGTATTGTGAACCAAAAGCCGCTTTTTTTCGGCGGATTGGGTAAGCGTTATTGTTATACGGCCGTTTATATCGGAGTACTTGAAGGCGTTGTCTAAAAGAATAGTGACAAGCTGTTTTATATTTTCTTCATTTCCATAGAAAGACAGTCCATTGGCGATATCCTGAACGTATTTTTTTTCATGCTCATATGCCAGGCTCTCAAAAGATAGGGCAGTTTTCCGGACTGTTTTGCTTAAATCAAAACTGCGGAAGGCAGTTCTTTCGTTTCTGGAATCTAAACGGGCCAAATCGAGAAGGCTGTTAATCAGTATCTTCATGCGCCCGCTTTGTTCAAGGATATAATTCAGCCATTTATTGTCAGGCAAGGTGTTTTCCAACACTTCCGCATTGGTTGTGATAATAGTTAATGGGGTTTTCAATTCATGTGAAGCGTCTGCGATAAACTGCTTTTGCCTGTCAAAGGCCAGCTGCACTGGTTTTGCAATCCAACGGGAGAGGAAAATAACCGGTATCAAAATAATCAGCATTCCGGCAAGCCCTACCCACAGGCATATACTCCAAAGCTGCATAGACATTTCCCGCTCTGGGGCATAATCCAGAAAATAAATGGAAATGCCTTCTTCGGAAGGAATATATAGATATAGATAACCGGAAATTATGCCTTTGTCTTTTGGCTTTTTTAAAATGGCATCGGCCAGTGACAGCAGGCTGCTTTCTGACAGATTTGGATTATTGTTTGTAGAAACTTCGCTGACCTCGCCGGAACTGTTATAAGTGACGGAAAAAATCCGCATGTCATTAAACCAGTCATTTGGCCGGTGTCCTTCTATGAAACCGGGAGGGGTTTCGTCAGGGGGTAAATGTTTACCGGCATGGGGCTTGGAGGTATTCTTCTTTTGGATGTGCTCCGCTAATAGATGAAAGCCCCGATTTCGGCTGGCAGCCGTCATGGAAAGGTTCAGTATCAATAAAACCAAAAGAAAGATAAAACCGATGCATGACATAGTTATCAGAATGAATCGGTGCTGTAGTTTTTTTATCATATTTCTCCCCATTTCCGCGCCGTATTTCCGCGCATATCAAGTTTGTGGATGCAGCGCAGACACAAACTTGGGATTGAAAATTTTCAATTTTCAATCTTTCTCTTCCATAGCCTCCAACTGATATCCTACGCCGCGAACCGTTCTAATTTGTGTGCTGGTTCCCAGAAATGCCATTTTTTGCCGGAGGAAAGAAATGTAAACTTCAATGTTATTGTATTCCACGTCGCTGTCCAATCCCCAGATTTTTTCAATAATAAGGTCTTTGGGCATAATCCGCCCAGCATTATTTAAAAGAAGTTCCATAAGCTGGGATTCTTTTAAACCAAGCTTTAAGGAATCGGAATCACAGCAGAGTTCCATGGTGCTTTTATTAAATGACAGATTTCCGCAGGAGAGAACTTCTTCGTTGTATGCTGCGCTGCGCCGGGAAAGGGCGCGGATTCTGGCAAGCAATTCGCCTGTGGAGAAAGGCTTGGCAAGGTAATCATCACTGCCGGCATCTAAACCTGCAATGATATCGGACACCTCGGATTTGGCGGTGAGAATAATGACCGGGGTTGTAATATGCTCCTTGCGGAGGGTTTTTAAGATAGACAATCCGTCCATGCCGGGAAGCATGATATCCAATAGGATTAGGTCATAAATTCCGGAACGCGCATACTCCAGGCCATGGTTTCCATGATAAACGGCATCTACATGATAGCGGTTCTGCTTTAAAATTTCTGTCAGGGCATCTGCCAATGGTTTTTCGTCTTCTGCTATTAATATTCTCACTTTTACCCTCATTTCAGCACAGCGTTGTAAGCCGCCAGGCCAACTCTTTTTTATTTCACCTGTAAATATATATTATAGCATAAACCTTAAATGAAAATTAAAAAAAGTGTGTTTTCACAATTTTTTCATGAGTTTTCAAGATTATTTTAAGGATTGCATTCTATATTCATGAATAGCAAAACGCAATACAAAAATGGAGAAGGGTCAGGAAACTATGAAATTTTTGGTGAAAAAGGAAGGGCCGGCAGAAGAAAAGGGAAAAGCCGGCAAGAAAAGGGTGATTATCCTGTGGGCAGCAGGCATGATTATCATTGCAGCAAGTGCTGCGGTTTTTCTTTTTACTAGGCTTAAAAAAGATGAAAGACATACGAATATGCCCCCTGCCATGAACGGCCTGGGGGAAGGCGTTGTCGGCGCAAGCGGCTTGACGGCAGTCGGGATGCTGGAGGAGACCTGGGACCTGGATTTTCTTCAAACAGCTCTGTATGTGGAGGAAAGCTATCTTTCTATGGGGGATGAAGTGGAAAAAGGTGACGTTGTTTTTAAGGTTTCCGATGGAACATTGGAAGAAGCAAGAAAAGAACTGGAGAATATGGTTACAGAGGCAGAACTGGCTTACAGACAGGGAGTGATAGACTATGAAACCGGGATAATTGATGCCTGGGTGACAAACGAAAATGCGGCGGTAAATAAGAAGTACAGCCAGGCACAATATGACAATGCAGCGGCCCAGGCTGGGAAAAATGTCAAAGAACTGGAAAAACAGGCGGAGGAAGCCAGAGAACTGGTGGACGAATACACGAAGTCGGTAAATGAAGATTATTACAGAACTTATTATAAAATAGACGAACGATACCAGGCGTATTATGAGCATTTTAGCCTGCTTATGGAGACTTATGAAAAGTGGGATATAGAAGATGGGGAAGCATTGGATGTATCCCCCCGGGAAACAAGTTCCGGGCAGGGGGAAAAGGAACCTGACAAGGCTATGGCGGGAAACGGAGGCATGGGAGGAGGATACAACGAAGACGAAACGCTTTTATCTGTATACAATCAGTTGGACGAAATGGTAAAGCAGGAAGGGGAAGAATACAAAACAGCATTGGAAAACTATGAAACAGCCAAAAGAACGGCGCAGGAAGGGCTGGAAAAGGCCAGGAGCGAACTGGCGGTATTGGAAGCGGAGATTGTTTCGGCTCGGACAGAATATGAGAAACAGTTAATTGCCTGCAAATCGGATTATGAAATAACGCAGGCACAAAGCGATAATGCCCAGGCTGTATATGAGGTGACATTGGAGAGTTTGGAAGAAACCCTTACATCGTTAAAAAATGAAAAGGCAGATGCGGAAGAAAATCTTGCCCTTTTTGAAGAAGTAATCGGAGACGGATATTTTTATACCCCGAGTGCAGGAACGATTGTGATGAACGCTGTCAGGGAGGACAGCTATCTGTCAGGGGAAAGTCTGATCATTGCCTACAGCAATCCGGAAATAGTGTCTGTAACGGCCAGCGTGGACCAAAGCGATATCGCCGGGATTGGTATAGGGGATAGTGTATATGTTGCAATCAGCGGGTATGGAAACTATCAGGGCAAAGTAACTATGGTGAATCCTGTTACACAGGCACAGAGCCAATCATCCGTTACCTACCAAGTGACAGTGGCTCTGGAAGGGGATGTGAGCGCGCTGGACTCCAATCTTACCGCCTATGTATATTTTGGAATGTCGGATGAGATGATGCAGGAAATGCAAAACATGCCGCAGGACATACAGGATGTGCCGAAAGAAATGCAAAATATGCCGCAGGATGATACCGGCAATCCCAAAGGGGATGGAGGAAATATTCCGGAAAGTGAAAGAATGCCGGGAAACAGACCGGCAGCGGAGGGAATCGGAAGTGCCCCGGAAACAGGGGGCAGACTGCAGACGGGAGAAAGTGAATGGAAGGAGAGTATGCCGCAGTCCGGGAGCAATGACTTTCCGGGGAGCGGGGGAAAGGAAGAGGGGCAATGAAAGAAAAATGGAAGAATGATAAAAAAATCCGCAGAAACTGCGTTCTCGCCGGCATTGCCCTTGCCATCCTGCTGGGGGCATCTGTATACACGTTGTTCATTCAACCCAATTTGAGCACGGAAACTTATGTTTATAAGGAAGAAACGGTTGTCAGGGGAAATCTGGTTCTTGGAATTATGGAAAGCGGCAGCCTGTCCTTAGGTGAAAGTTCTGTTATGTATGAATTGGATTTAGAACTGGAGGATGAGGAAGAGGACGAAGATGACGGGGAAGACGAGGAAGAAAATACCCAAAAACATCTTGAAATCGAAGAAGTGTATGCGGTCAGCGGACAGCGTATTTTAAAGGGCGATGTTCTTTTTAAGCTGACGCAGGACAGTGTGGGCGGGGTGGAAAGAAAGTTGGAGTCCGCCCTTACCGAAGCAAAAATTGCTTTGGCAAACGCACAGACGGAATATAATATTTCTATGTTGAGCGCCAAAAGCACCTATGACAGCAGCGTAAAGGAAGGAGGCAGTGCCGCAGCAAATTACCAGGCAGCACTTACCGCAAGCGAAGAAAGGATCAAGGGCTTAGAAGGGGAAATCAGGTTATTGGAGTTGGAAATAACCATGGCCCAGGAAAAGCTTGCGGACGGGGATTTGCTGGATTCCTATGAGGAAGCGAAGACAGCATATACACAGGCAAAAAATAGATACGAAGAAACGGATTTACATAATTCCACAGCATATACCAGCAACCTTACGGATTATCAACAGGCAAAGAGCCGGCTGGAAACACTGGAAGAGGAATTGCAAGGGTACAGAGATACTGTTGGGGATAATCAGGCGGAAATAGAAAAAAAGAAAAAGGAAATAAATGAGGCGGAGGCATCGCAGGTGCTGAAGGATCAGAAAGCGGAAAATAGTTATCATTCCGCATGGCTGTCCGGGGAACTGGCAAAGGAAATATACGATTACTCTGTGGATTCCTTGCAGGATTCGGTAAACCAGGCACAAAATGAACTGGATGAGATTCAGGCGAAAATGGATGCGTTCCGGGATTTTGTAGGAGAAGATAATCGGATTTATGCGCCGGAGGACGGACTGGTTACCGGAGTTTCCTATGAGGCGGGGGATAAACTGACGGCCAGCAGAGCCATGCTCACATATGCAAAGGAAAATGAATATACGGTGAATATTGATGTATCGGAGGAGGATGTGGCGGCAATTTCCGTAGGGGATTTTGTAGAACTGGCTTTCAGCGCTTATCCGGAGCAGGTGTGGGAAGGTGTGATTACCAGTATTGCTACGACAGCCACATCGGAACATGCCTCTACCATCAGCTATCCTGTGACAATTCTGGTACAGGGGGATACCTCACTATTGTATGGCGGAATGACTGCGGATGTCACTTTTGTGACAGATTCGGCGGAGGATGTGCTCTATGTTTCAAAAAAGGCCGTATTTGAGGAAAATGGGCTAAGCTATGTTTATAAAAAGGCTGCCGGAGGAAACAGAGTAAAAACCCAGGTGGAAACAGGCTTTTCTGACATGGCTTCCATTGAAATTGTAAGCGGGCTGGAAGAGGGCGACATCATATATATAGAAAGTGTTATGAACGTAAATTCAAAGAAGGCGGATGAAGAAGACGATGGAACGGATGAAAGAAAAGTGGAAGCAGATGATAAAAAAATGCAGGCCTCAAACGTGGAAAAGTAAAAAAATATGGATCATCACCGCGGCATCGCTTTTCGTAGCTGCCGTGGCAGCTATTATTACCATTATGGCATTTTTAAAAGAAGATAAAACGGTCTACAGGGAGTTCCAGGCAGTAAAGGGAAACCTGGCAAGAGGGGTCACTGAAAGCGGGAGTGTGGATGTGGGTACTGCCGTTGTGTCCTTTGAGGTGGATATCAGTGAGTTTACCGGCAGAGGGAACTTTACATTTGATACTGGAGGCCTGGGCGGGCCCGGCGGCGATATGATGGCAGGTATGATGCCGGGCGCATCGGATTCAGGAGGTTCTTCGGACAGACAGCTGGAAATTGAGCAGGTATATGTGGAAGCGGGACAGGAGGTGGAAGCGGGAACACCGATTTTGAAACTGACGAAAGAAAGCGTGGAGGGAATTCGCACGGAACTTTCCCAGGATGTCACGGATGCAGAACTTGTCTACCAACAGGCGCTTACCGCGCAAAAGCAGACGGAAGTGGATGCAGAGGGGGAATACAAACTAAATTCCCTTTATGCAGCATACTCCCAGGCTGAGTATGATGAAACGGTTTCTTCTCTTACACAGGCAGTGGAGAAGGCAGAAGAGGACCTTGCGAAGACGCAGGAGGAACTGGCAAATGCACAGGAAGAACTGGCCGAAAAGGAAGCGCTTCTTACGGAAGAAAAGAAGGTTCTGGAAAATGCCCTTTTTACTGTGGAAGGAACGGATAAAGAAAATGCGCTTTACTGGTGGATCATTGCATACCAGACTGCGGATGACGCTCAGGAAATGGTAAATAGCCTGGAAGATGAGATCGAGCGGCTGAAGGAGGACATTGCAGATTACGGAGAGAAAAAAACGGAAAATGAAACAGCACTTGCCTTAGCACAGATGGAATTGGAAAGCGGAGAGATCACAGCGAAAGGGGAACTGGATAAGAAGAAATTTTATGCCCAAAATGCGCAGGAGATTTATGATGTCTCCATGGAGCAAAGTACTTTTGAAACGGAAACAGCAAAGGAAGATTATGAGGAAGCGGCAAATAAGCTGGAGGAATTTGACTCTGTCATCAGAGAGCAGGTTATTTCTGCCGTCAATTCCGGGGTAGTTATGGAGGTATATGCGGCAGCAGGGGATTACCTAAGCCAGGACATGGACTTAATCAGCCTGAATAATTACGATGAAGTGACAATTACGGTTTCGGTAGAGGAAGGAGATTTGGAGGCCGCAGCTCTTGGGAATGCAGTAAATGTGACATTGGCAGCTTTCGAGGATGAGGTGTTTGCCGGAACGGTGACCAAAATCGGTGATGCGGAAATAGACAGCAATACTAATAAGACTATGTATTCGATAACGGTAACCGTGCCGAATACCGACAGAATTTTGTATCAGGATATGACGGCGGAGGTGACCTTTGTTACGGATCAGGTATCGGAAGTGCTTTATGTTCCTGTCCGGGCAGTAACGGAGGAGGATGGGGCCAACTATGTGAAAGTAAGAGGAGAGGACGGAACGGCTGTGAGGAAAAAGGTAATTACCGGTTTTGCGGACGGAGTTAACATAGAAATAAAAGAAGGGCTTTCCGAAGGGGAGACTGTACTGATAGAAAGTAAGGGAAAGGGGTGAAATCTTTCCATCCCGGGTTTGTGCCTGCATGGTGTCTTGGAACTTGACATGCGAAAAAGTCCGTGCAGAAATGGAGTAAAAATTAAAAATCAGAAATTTGAATCAACAAGTCTGTGGCCGCGCTGTGCCCGCAAACTTGAAATGGGCAAAGCCCGGCAATGCGGGGAAGAAAAGCAGCGCAGAAATGGGGCAAAAAATGAAACTATCCGAAATCGGCCGTTTGGTGTGGCTGAATCTTGTACAAAATAAGTTTAAGGTGTTTCTTACTTCCACCGGTATCATCGTAGGATCTGCAACGATTATGCTTGTTATCGCCATAGGAACAGGAGGAAAACTGGAGGTCGCTGAGCAGTTTAAAAATCTGAACGCCGGTTCTGTGGATATTTCCTATGAATATAACGGGAGTAGTTTTATGGGTGAGATACCTGGAAAAGGGATGTCGGGAGGAGGTATATCTGGCGGCAGAATGCCAGGAGGAGGTATGTCTGGCGGCGGTGTGCCTGGGGGAGGTATGGCAGGCAGCGGTATGCCGGGAGGATGGGCAGGCGGAGGAATGCCTGGCGGCATGGGCGGCGGTTTTTCACCATTTGACAGTATGGAAAACCAGATGAATATGACGGAAATCACTTTATCCAAAGAGGATGCAGATAACCTGAAAGAAGGCATTCCGGAAATAGCAAGCGCTACGATTTCCTATACCACAAGGCAGGAGGCGGAAGGCGGCGGCTTGGATGAGAGTGCTTCCTACACCGTTGCCGGCGTAAAAGAGAACTATGCGGATATCAGTAATCTGGAAATGGCCATCGGCACGTTTCTTACGGAAGACAATGATACGTATAAGGAGAGATGCTGTGTTTTAGGTTACGGAGTGGCAAAGGAAATGTTCGACAGCATTTTGGATGCCTATGACTCATCTGTTTATATTGATAACCGCTCTTATGTAGTGAGCGGTGTGCTTATGGAAATGGGAACGGTGGTATCAGGCATCAGCCCGGATGAAGCAATCTTTATTCCTTATGAAACGGGAATTAAATATCTTACCGGTAAAGATGTAAACCCTACGATTACCGTGGTGGCCGAAGATGTAAATGATGTGGAAAGGGTTATGGAACAGGCAGGGATTGTGCTTGCCGAAAGCTATGGGGAAAATGTGGAATTTACGATGTCTGATGCAGGAAGTAAAATGGAAGCCGCTTCAAAGTCCAATGAAACACTCTCCCTTCTTCTAATGGCCATGGCAGCCATTGTATTTATCGTAGGGGGAATCGGAATCATGAATGTGCTGTTTGTTTCCGTAAAGGAGCGAACCAACGAAATCGGCATTCTGAAAGCTATCGGATGTGACCAAAAGGATATTCTGACAGAATTTCTGTTAGAGGCCAGCTGTATCAGCCTTGTGGGGGCTGTTTTAGGGGTACTGGTATCCTTGGGCATCACACCTGTTATTGAAAGTTTTTCGGTGCGGGTGGAACTTTCTTTAGGCGGTGGAATTTTATCCTTATTGTTTGGTGTGCTTACAGGAACTGTTTTCGGTTTTTATCCGGCGTTAAAAGCGTCAAGGCTAATCCCGGTAGCGGCGCTGAACCATGAGTAAGGAAATGTGATTGATTTTTCAAATCGTTCCTCTGGAAGCTTGTGTCTGCGCTGCGTTTACCAAACCGGAAAAGTCCGGCAATGCCGTGCTGCCATTGTGACGTAAAAATAAGAAATGTGAAATTCTTGGCAGACATGGTCTGGATTAATAGTATGAAGATGCTGAAAAGGGCAGGAATGAGGCAAAATGAGTAAAACAAGAATCATTGATATGAAACAGATTAACAAAGGCTATATGCTTGGTACGGAAAGGGTGCCGGTACTCAAGGATGTGGATTTTCAAGTGGAGAAAGGGGAATTTGTGGCGATTCTAGGACCGTCAGGTTCCGGGAAGACTACCCTTATGAATATCATTGGGTGTATGGATGTGGCAGATTCGGGCGAATATTATCTGGACGGGCAGCCCATACACGATATGGCGGAAAAGAAGATGGGAACAATCCGCAATAAGGAGATTGGATTTATTTTCCAGAATTATCAGCTGATTCCGACTTATGATATTTTGCAGAATATTATCATGCCCCTGGTAGTCCGGGGCATGACTACGAAAGAAGCGGAAGAAAAGTGTTTTCCTGTAATCGAGATGCTGGGAATCGGGCACAGGCTGAGACATAAGCCTTCGGAACTTTCAGGGGGGCAGAAGCAGAGGGTATCGATTGCGAGGGCACTGGTAGGGGAGCCGGCACTCTTGCTTGCGGATGAACCCACCGGGGCATTGGATTCGGCCAGCGGTAAGGATGTGCTGGCCCTTTTTGGGCAGCTTCACAAAATGGGGAATACCATTGTCATGATTACCCATGATTTAAATGTTGCAAAGGCGGCGGGGAGAATTGTACATATTGTGGACGGATGCCTCGAATAAGTATGGCTGAAGACCCCCCTCTCTGTTGCAAAAAATTGGTAACAGTTCAGCCCAGGACTTTGCACTTGCTGCAAAGTCCGTACGAGCACGTCAATTTAGCCAAGAAAGAATCTGCCCCTCGCCGAAGGCGATTTGGAATGGGCAGATTCCGTAACAGGGAAGCCGAAGGCTGAACTGTTACAAAAATTGCAGGAACTAAATAAAACCTCTTGACATGTGTAATAAAAAATGCAATAATGTGTGTAACGAAAAATGCTGAATGGGAGTAACAGTTCAGCCAGTTGGAGTTTTGCCTGCGGCAAAAGGGCCGGATTCTATGTCACATCTACACACTCGTATGCTGAACTGCTGCGAATGAATATCTGCAGCATTATGCGTAACCCAAAAATATTTCGGAAAAAGAAAGGAAGAGAATGCATGAATGAAGGGTTGGCTATATTTTTAAATATTGATAGAGAGGAAGCGGACGAAAACGAGGAATTGATTCGCAGAATAGACGAATTCCTGGAGAACTTCGGGATAAAATATTCCGGGGTGGAAAATATTTATTGTCCGGTAGACAGAACGGGCAGGGATGATGCGATATCTGCTGCATGCCGGGCATTAAGCGGGGTGGTATGGCTGAAAGGCAAGCTGGCCTATGTATCCGTTATGAATATGACAAATGTATGTTCCATGGAGGAGATACGGCCGGATGATATGGAGAAACCATCTGAAAGTAAGTTGGAGTATTACGAAAAATTTTATCAGGAATCCAATTCATTGGCCCATGGGATAGTGGTAGATGAGAATAGGCAGCTGAGGGATGGCTACATTTCTTATATTATTGCCCAAAAGTATGGGATTAATCCCAGTATTTATGAAGCATTTGCGAAGCAGCCGCTGAAAAAGGTCATAAAAGGGCGGCATGTGGTGCGCATGGAAGGGGAATGGAAAGTAAAAAGCAATAAATTCTACTGCTGGAACTATACGCTGAAAAACCCTGTGGTTCCAGGGGATATATTGAAGGCAGATACAAAGAACGGGAAAGCATTTGTATGTGCGGACAGAATTGAGTATGTAATCGGAAAAGAATTTTGTGAAGAATACAGGGATATTATAAAGCATATGGGAAAGCGCATTTAATCCATGGGCAGGGAAGAAGATGAGAAGCACTACTTATAATAAACTGGAACAATTATATCAGAAAACCAGGGGCTATGTCAGCACGCAGGAACTCATGCAGGAAGGGTTTACGAACCGGCAGATTGGATTATTGATAAATGAAAAGTACCTGGAAAAAGTGTGCCATGGTTTTTATTGGATGATGCGCTGCGAATATGAGAAACCATTTGACTACAAGTGCATTGAAGTATGTTTGAGCAACCCGAGGGCGGTCATATCATTGGAAAGCGCATGCTATTATCAAAGAATTATCAGAACAGAACCGGAAGTTTTGACTGTGGCGACAGAACGTACAGACCGCAGTACAATGAAAATGAAATTTCCGGTGGAAAGACATTATTTTTCCGGAAATAATTTTAAGGTTGGCATTGAGAGAATTCAGACAGCATATGGTGTATATAATATTTATAACGCCGAACGCAGCCTTTGCGATATATTACGTTTGGAACGTAAAGATTCAGATAATAAAGCAGTAATAGAAATTTATGATTCGCTAAAGGCACGAAAAGAACGGGCCGAACGGCTATTGGAGTATGCCAGGCTGTTTGGGATAAAGGGGTTGTAATAGAGAACGTGTCAGTACACTAGTACTCCGTACTGAAAATCCTTATGCAAATATTTCGGGCTATTTTCCCGATTGCACAAGCTCAGAATACTCAGCGTAGCCCGCTACGCCTCCGTTTCTGAACTTGCACACTCAAAAAAATATACTCGAAAATTTGCACAGGAACTTCAAGTACGGAGTACTAGTGCAACGATTCATCAAAAGCCGTTATGGTGTCAGTCTCTCAATCTCATCGATTATATCCCCGATATAAGCAATAGTATCCAGCAGAGGGGCATCGGTGGTAATATCAATGCCGGCCAGGCCGGCTAAGCCAATGGGGTCTAACGTATTCCCGGCGGCGAGGACTTTTTTCCAGTCATTCACGGCCGGCTGTCCCTCCTGTTCAATCCGTTTGCAGGCCTGGGTGGCGATGGTCAGCCCTGCGCTGTAGGTGTAGGAATATAGGCCCATATAATAATGTGGCTGGCGCATCCAGGTATGGGCGGCAGCATCGGAGATAATTACTTCGTCGCCCCAGAATTTCTGTAAAGTTTCTTTCATAAGGCGGTTAAGGGACTGGGCATTGACGCTGCCGCCTTTATCCACAATTCGATAAACCTCCCTTTGATAGGCGGCTTCCAGCAGATGGGTAACGAAATTATGATAGTAAGTGTTCCCGATGATACAGGATAATACCCAACGGCGGAACCGGGGGTCCTCACTGGTCCTTAATAAGTAATGTGCCATCAGCAGTTCATTCATGGTGGAAGGGGCTTCCACGAAATAGGTGGAAACATCCGAAGCAAAGATGGACTGGCTGCTATGGCAGGCTTTGAAGTGGCCGGCGTGCCCCAATTCGTGGGCCAGAGTAAATACATCCGCCATGCGGTTGTTCCAGGACAGCAGAATAAACGAGTTCTTCCCATAGAGGCTGGCACAGAAGCCGCCGGTGGACTTGCCGGCATTCTGTGCAAAATCAATGAATCGGCAGCGGTAAGCATCTTTTATCATTTCCACATAATCTTCCCCTAATATAGAGAGCCCTTGCTCGATATAGGTTTTGGATTCCCCGATGGTAACCTTGGGGTCATATTCCGGGTCTACGCCAATCTTTAAATCGGCGAAGGTCATCTCATCCAGTTTATGGATTTTTTTCAGAAGGCGGGCGTATCTGCGCATATGGGGGGCCAGGCTTTCCATGATGGTATCAATCTGGCGGTGATAGAGATCCTGGGATACTTTTTGGGGGAAAAGCAGGCTGTCCAGTACGGAAGGAAATCCCCGCAGGGAAGCCAATGTCTTTTCTGTCTGTACTTGTGTGTTGTAAGCAGCGGCGGTGACATTTTCGTATTCGCTGATTTTTTTTGAGAAAGTATCGAAGGCGCCCCGGCGGATACAGGTATTCTTTTCATATGCATAATTATCTTCGAATAAAGAGTATCCCAGAGGATATTCCTTCCCCTCTGCCATAAAAGAGGGAAATTTCATATCCGCCATTTTGATCATGTTATAAATTTGATAAGGGGAACTGATGGTCTGGGAGAGGGAGGCCAATACCCGTTCTGCTTCCGGATGCAGTTGATGGGGTTTCTTGCGCAGCAGTTCTTCCAGGAAATATTGATTATCGGAAGAGGCGGCAATGGCCTGCTGCAGTATGGCATCTTCCTGCTCCATGATTTCACATTCTATAAAGCTGAGGGCGCTGGTGACCTGGGATGCCAGGCGGAGAATTTCTTCATTGCGCTCCTGATTATGGGCATCATAATAGTCTACGGCAACCGCCAGGTCGCAGTAATAGCCGGTCATCATAAGCAGACGCTGAACTTCCCGGAAATCATCCAGGCAGGAATTAATCTTCTCCGGGGTGTCCAGTTTCCCTTTATAGTTCTCTGTTATGGAATCACATAAAGCCTGCAGCTTTTTTGCATCCTGATACATATCTTCCTCTGTTTGATAAATTGCCGTTAAATCCCAAGTAAGTTCTTCAGGGATATCTTTACGCATAACCAATTCCATATTTTCCTCATTTCTGCACAGCTTTTTTTAGTTCCATATACTATAGCACTTAATTCCTGCGGGCAGCGAACCAAGTGGTATGCTTAACATTTGGCGACTGCCGCGAGGGTCAAATACCCCGCTGCTTGGCAGCGCTGCAAGTTTGATAGCCCGTTGCTTGCAGCGGGGGCTTTGATTTGAAGCAATTGCCCTAATCCCAAGAGAACAGCGCATATCAGTGCGATAGTCAGCAAGTCTGCGGATGCTGTGCGGACGTAAACTTGCAGGATGAAGTTTTCGGTTTGCTTTTTCTGTTTTTTGTGTGCTTTGAGTATAACATAAAGTATCATTTGAGGCAATGAGCCGTGCAGCCGGTGCGAAAAACCACGGTCAGTGAACTTGGATAAATAGCTTTTAGAGACGGGGCATCGGATTGTTTAAATCAGAAAATTTATAGAAAATTTATTGTAACAGTTCAGCCCAGGACTTTGCACTTGCTGCAAAGTCCGTACGAGCACGTCAATTTAGCCAAGAAAGAATCTGCCCCTCGCCGAAGGCGATTTGGAATGGGCAGATTCCGTAACAGGGAAGCCGAAGGCTGAACTGTTACAAATTTATTTCCGTATGCAAGGTATTGACATAGACTCCCATTGCTTGATAAGATAGAATCATGGGTTAATAGGTCTTAGAACAGATGGTTCAAAAAGAGACGGAATATAATATTTGAATTATGCCAATAAATACATCGAACAAAATATAATAGTACTTAGACAATAGGCGGAAAACAGGAGGAAATTAGTCATGTATCATTGCCATATTCATTTCTATTTAGCAGGAAGTCCGTGCAGAGTATTGGAAGCGGTAAAAGAAATGTCTCCATTGGAGCATTTTACCCATGAATTTTTTGAGAGCAATGAGCCGGATGAGGTATTAGCCTCAAAGGCAGATGTGATCATGGTGAACCTTCAGGACATGAACGAAAAAGAGATAGTGCAGATGCTAATCGGGGCGAAGCGTAAGGAAACGGAACTGATTCTTCTCGCAGATAAAAGGCAGATTGGACTGTTGGGGGAATTCTTGCCTGAAATCAAAGATATATGGACCATGCCTATGTCTGAAGAGGAAATGAGATTCCATTTTCTAAGGTGGCAGCAGACCTGTAAAATGAGCAAAGACTATTGGCAGACAAGCCATTATTTTGAAGCTACAATTAACAATGTTCCTAACCTCATCTGGTACAAGGATAAGGAGGGTGTCCATAAGAAAGTAAATGACAGCTTCTGCCGGATGGTGAACAAATCCAAGGAACAGGTGGAAGGGCAGCGCCATGCATATATTTGGGATGTGGAACAGGATGATCCGGCCTGCGTGGAGTCGGAACGGATAGTCATGGAAAAGGAAGAGACCTGTGTATCCGAAGAAGTGATTACAACAGGAATGGGAATGAGGACACTGACAACATATAAATCCCCCTTATATGACCTGGACGGAAGTGTGGTAGGAACAGTAGGGGTAGCCATTGACGTAACCAAAGAGCGGGCTTACGAACAGGAAATTATAAACAAGAACCACACCTTGGAGGCAATCTTTACCACAATGGATAGCGGAATCATCTGCCATACGCTGGATGGATCGAAGATTCTCAGCATTAACCGGGCAGCGCTTAAAATTCTAGGGTATGATTCCCAGGAAGAACTGATGGAAGTTGGGTTCGATATGGTGGCATCTACGGTAGTGGATGAGGATAAGAAGAGGTTAAAGGAAAGCATAGAGAGTTTGGTAAAAGCTGGAGACAGTGTCAGTGTGGAATATCGGGCACGGCATAAAAATGGGGAAATCATCCATGTAATGGGCAATATTAAGCTTTTGATGGAAAATGGGGAGTTGATTTATCAACGTTTCCTTTTGGATTGTACGGCACAGAAACAGGAGGAAAAAAAGAAAGAAAGGCGTCAGATGGAATTGATTCAGGCGCTGAGTATTGATTATAATCTGGTCTGCTTTTTTGACTTGCAAACGGGTATGGGGATGACCCTCAGATATGATGAAAATAGCTGGCCGATGCCTGCCTGCCTGTCATCAGGCAGCATATCATTTGAAGAATGCATAGGATTTTACATACAGGAATATGTTCATGAGGAGGATAAGGAGATGCTCATGGAAGCATCTTCCCAGGAAAAGATACAGGAGGAACTGAAGGATAAAAACCTTTATTGTATCAATTACCGTACTTGCAAGGACGGTGAAACAAAGTATTATCAGATGAAAGTAGTGCGGGCAGGAAAATGGGAAGGGATACACGGTATTGTTTTAGGCCTGCATAGCGTGGATGCGGAGACCAGAAACGAAATGGAGAAGAAAAACCTGTTGGAAGATGCGCTTTTGCAGGCAAACAGGGCGAGCAAGGCGAAAAGTGTATTTCTTTCGAATATGTCTCATGATATCCGCACACCGATGAATGCGATCGTTGGATTTACCGCTTTAGCGATTACCCATATTGAACACAGGGAGCAGGTAGAAGAATACCTGAAGAAAATAATGACATCGGGGAATCATCTGCTGAGCCTGATTAATGATGTTCTGGACATGAGCAGGATAGAAAGCGGACGGATTCATTTGGAAGAAAAATTATGCAGTTTGCCGGATATCCTGCATGGCCTGCGCAATATTTTGCAGGCTGATATCCATGCAAAACAGCTGGATTTGTATATTGATGTTGTGGATGTGATGGATGAGGATATTTATTGTGATAAGCTGCGCCTGAATCAGGTGCTGCTAAATTTGCTGAGCAATTCTGTAAAGTATACGGGTGCGGGCGGGATTGTCAGCATGAGAATTATGGAAAAGGGAGGGGCGCAGTCAGGATATGCCAATTATGAATTCCACATTAAAGATAATGGAATTGGTATGAGCGAAGAGTTTGTAAGGCATATTTTTGAACCTTTTGAGAGGGAGAAGACCACTACAATCAGCGGGATTCCGGGAACCGGCTTAGGGATGGCGATTACGAAAAATATCGTGGATATGATGAACGGAACGATCGAAGTAAAAAGCGAGCAGGGGGTAGGAACCGAGTTCATTGTCAGCTTCTCTTTCCGGATACATACGGGGCGAAAAGAACCGGTGGACATTCCGGAATTGAAAAACTGCAGGGCATTGGTGGTGGACGATGACTTTAATACATGCGACAGTGTAACCTATATGCTAGGGCAGCTGGGAATGCGGGCAGAATGGACTTTGTCAGGGAAGGAAGCTGTGCTGCGTACTCATCAGGCGGTGGTCCGGGGGGATAATTACTTCGTATATATCGTGGATTGGCTGCTGCCCGATATGAATGGGGTTGAGGTGACCAGAAGAATCAGGAAAGAGATGGGCGATGATGTGCCGATTATCGTTTTGACAGCTTATGACTGGTCTGAAATTGAGGATGAAGCCAAAGAGGCAGGGGTTTCGGCATTTTGCAGTAAACCGCTATTTTTGTCGGAGTTAAGAAGCTGCCTGCATTCTGTGATTAGTACGGATGACGGGAAAGAAATGAAAACGGATGATATGCCGGAAAAAATATATTCTGGACGCATCCTCCTGGCAGAGGATAATGAATTGAACCAGGAAATTGCGGAAGCAATTTTAGGGGATGCAGGGTTTACTACGGAGATTGCCGGCGATGGGCGGACAGCCGTGGATATGCTGAAAAAATCGGAACCGGGATATTATGAACTGATATTAATGGATGTCCAGATGCCGGTGATGAACGGCTATGAGGCCACTAAGGAAATCCGCAGGCTGGAAAATAAGGAACTGGCAAATATACCGATTCTGGCAATGACTGCCAATGCTTTTGAAGAAGATAAGAAGGAAGCGCTGAAATGCGGCATGAACGGCCACATTGCCAAACCGATTGATATCAATTTATTACTGAAGACTTTGAGCGAGGTGCTGGGATAGGAATGAGGGAAAGGAATGGTGGGCTTTATGGTTAAAAAGTTACGGATGGGGCAGATTTTAAACAACTTATGGCTTATTTTAGTTTTGTTCGCGTTGGGCGGTTTTTTGTGCTGGAAGATGGGGCCGGGTCTTTTCGATTTGCTGAAAGGCCCAAAAAGGCTGACGTCTGAGTCGAACTTGGAGAGCATGGAAGGGAAATATGTTTCCTGGGAAGTGAAATACCCTGTGGATGAGTATATGGAAACAACGAAGACGACGAAGATCAACGGGGTTTCCACCGGAACGAAAAAGAAAAGCTCATCCTGGCTGGTGATTGATTATGACAGAGGGATTTGTTTATCGGTGGAAGTGCCGGTGAAGCGTTTTGAAGAGATGGATGCCCAGGCGGATATTTTTTATGAGTTCTTAGAGCAGGAAACGGAAATGGAATTAGACGTGGACGGCATTGTGGTTGCCGGCACACTGGAAGTGCTGGAGGGTGAAGAATTAAGTTATTTTAAACAGTTGGCAAGCTACGCTGGCCTTCCTGTGGAAGCCAAGGTATATCATATCGGCGATGGGGTAATAAAGGGGGAAAGCAAAACCAACATTTATGGCCTGATGGCCATAGGCGTGTTTATCCTTCTGATGGGGATATTTATTTTGGTAAAAACATTGAAAAATTCAGCCGGGAAACTGGTGGACAAATATCTGGAAAGCCACCCGGGCATTACGATGGAGCGGCTGGAGAGCGATTTTGCGTCAGCACAGGAAGTAAGTAAGGTTTGGGTAGGGAAAAACTGGACTTTCAGCGCTAAATTGGATGAGTTACTGTTCGATAACAGACAGGTAGTCTGGGTACATACCGGTTCTGTAAGGCGAGGGAGGAACGTCAACTTTTATGTATGGTGGTACATGATAGATGGCAGTGAGGAATCGGTATCCCTGTCTTCGGAAAAGAAATGCAAAGCGGTGATGGAAAAATATAATCAGTTTTCCCATATGTTAGTGGGGAATAATCCGGAATACGGATATATGCTGCAAAATGACAGGGAAGCATTTTTAAATATGAAATACCGGAGCAGCGGGATGGAAGAAAATATGGGATGACGGAACTGGTGCGTTAAGCGCTGGCGAGGCGAGAGGAAGGCTATGGTGGCTAAAGGAGATGCAGGAAAGTATTAAACCGCCGGTAGAGGTGAAATACAAGGAAGAACTGGAAGCTTTGAAAAGCAATGATATGGGGAGACGTCCGGAAAACTGGATGCTGTCGCCAAAGGCAGTCCGTACTTTTATTCTGGGGAGCACCCAGCCTATAGAGTATGAGGGGAAGGAAGTCCGGATTGGGAAGAAATACTATGGAAATGACGTGCTGGTGGAGCGATGCATCGTCACTCTGGCGGGCAACCGCGGCCTTATGCTGGTGGGAGAGCCGGGAACGGCCAAGACGATGCTGTCCGAACTGCTTTCCGCGGCCATCAGCGGAGTAAGTACCAATACGATTCAGGGTACAGCGGGAACTACGGAGGATATGATAAAATATTCGTGGAATTATGCCCTGCTGCTGGCTAAGGGTCCCAGCCGGGAGGCCCTGGTGCCGGCACCTCTTTACATAGGTATGGAAAGGGGGATACTGACCCGTTTTGAGGAAATAACCAGAACACCGGCAGAGATTCAGGATAGTTTAATCAGTGTTATGAGCGATAAGATATTGAATGTGCCGGAGTTGGGGGATAGTGGTTTTTTATTTGCCCGACCCGGCTTTAATGTTATCGGTACGGCGAATACAAGGGATAAGGGCGTGAACGAAATGAGCAGCGCGCTGAAACGCCGGTTTAATTTTGAGACGGTTATGCCGGTTCGGGAAGTGGCTGTGGAAAAGCAGATTATAATAAATGAGGTGAATCAGCTGGCACGGGAGAGCCATGTCCATATGGAGGCGGACGAGGATGTGGCGCAGCTTTTGGCATCCACGTATCATGAACTGCGGGAAGGGATTTCTTCTTATGGACATAGGATAGACAAGCCTTCAGCGGTTATGAGCACGGCTGAGGCGGTTTCCGTTTATTATCAGACTATGCTGACCGGTTATTATTATGGGGAAAAGCGTATGAGCGTAGACTGCCTTGTCCAGAATCTGGTAGGTGCCGTCTCCAAAGAAAATAAGGAAGATTTGGGGAAGGTAAGGGAATATTTTAATACGGTGGTTAAAGATAAAAGCGGCAAAGAGGGTGGATTATGGAAACAATATTACGATGCAAGGAAATGGCTGAAATAATGCTTCTGCCCATCAGGCATCACAGCCCGGCGTGTTCCATCCAGATAAAGAAAGTAATTGAAAAGTGGAAGCCCTCCTCCATACTGGTGGAAGGGCCGGAAAATGCCAATTCTCTGCGGGAAATCATGGTGCATGGGGAGACCAAAGCGCCTTTTGCCATCTATTATTCCTACCATGACAAGGGAGGGAAGCTTTCCAAAGAAAAAGCGCATTATAAATGCTATTATCCGTTTCTGGAATATTCGCCGGAACTGACCGCTTTGCGGGAAGCCGCGGGCAGGGGAATAGAAGCGGCATTCATTGATTTGCCCTATGGAGATATCCTGGCAGCCTCTAAGGAAGGGAAGGGCCTTTTAAAGGAGGAAGAGAAGAATAATTATAATGACGATTATCTGCTTTCCGGAAATGCCTATATCAAACGGCTTTGTGAAAAGACAGGGCTGCGCAGCTTTGATGAATTCTGGGAAAAGTATTTTGAAATAAATGGTCTATATGAAGAAAGTGATATATGGTTTTCCCATCTGATGACTTATTGCTGCCTGGCCAGGGAAAGTACTCCGACAGAGTCCATGGAAGGGGATGGCTGTTTGGAGCGGGAGGCCCATATGGCGGCAAAAATCGTACAGTGCGCCATGTTCCATGGGATGAAAGGGGAAAAGGAGGGGCAGTGGGAAGAAAATCTTATGGCCTGGATGGAGCCTTATAGAATCCTTGTGATAACCGGTGGATTCCATACGCCGGGAATCAGGGAACGATTATCCGGAAGCGGATGGGAGGAAACAAAACGTCTGCTGGATAGTAAAACTGTCCGCATACCCCGGGAATATCAGAGCGTATACTTGATGCCCTATTCCATGGAAGCGGCGGATGCATTAAACGGCTATGCCAGCGGCATGCCTTTTGCGGGCTTTTATCAGAAGGTATGGGAGGGGAGCGGGGAAACAGAGACGCCCTATGAAAAGGCGGTATTGGATATGCTTGTAACCGTGGGCAAAGAAGTGAGAAAGAAAGAAGGGTATCTATCCACCTATGACGAAATCTGTGCATGGCAAATGGCACAAGGCCTTGGAGAACTGCGCGGCAAGCCCCAGCCGGGCGCTTTTGAATTGTGGGATGCGGTACTGGCATCCTATGTAAAAGGGGAGTATAATATTTCTTCCGCCATGCCAATGATGATTTTGAAAAAGCAGATGATAGGAAGGGGAGTAGGCAGTCTTTGTCCATTGGCGGATGTGCCGCCTATTCTTCATGATTTTGAGGCCAAATGTAAGAACTTTGGCCTAAAAGTCCGTGCCGCATCGGAAACGGAAACAATTCTGTCGATTTTTTCCAGCAAGAAACATAGGAATGAGAGTATGTTCTTTCACCAGACGGTATTTGTGGGAACATCTTTTGCCAGAAGGGTGAAAGGGCCCAATCTGCAATTGGGAAAAGATAAAAACCTGATACGGGAAACCTGGAAGTATAAGTGGAGTGCGGAGGTACCGGCGGCCCTAATCGATGTGTCCGTCCATGGGGCTGCTGTGGAAGAAGCGGCGGCCAGCCTGGTGAAGGAACAGCTGAAAGAGGATATAGGGGCAGGGCGGGCTGCAGTGCTGCTGACCCAGGTATTTGAGATGGGGCTGAGCGGCCAGCTGGAAACGGTGTATGAAAGAGTGTATGAACTGATGGCCAGGGATACGGACTTTTATTCCATAGCAGAAGCGGTAAAAGCGTTGATGATGATGGAGGAATTGAGCGGTTTATATGGCTCCAAGCTGGAGATTGCCCGGCTGATGCATGAAGGGGTGAGAAAACTGATTGGGCTGCTCCCGTCCATGGCAGGGATTAAGGAGGAAAACCTTTCTTCCTGCATGGAAGCGGTGAAACTGTTGTATCAGGTTACAGGCAAAGACAGCAGTGCGGATGGGGAAAAAGAAGCATATTATGAGGCATTGGATAAAATGTGCAAAAACAGGGAAATCAATGCGGGGCTGCATGGCTGTATCCATGGGATTCTTTATGGCAGCCAAAGAGAGTCGGCACAAGCTGTGGAGGGCGCCTGCCTGGGATATTTGACGGGAACGAGGGAACAGCTTTTACAGACGGCAGTTTTCTTCCGCGGATTGTTTTATACGGCAAAGGATTTGATATTCGTTGGAGGAAAGATTCTGGAAATGCTGGATGACTTTTTTGGCAGGGTGGAGGAAAAAGAGTTTATGGAACTGCTGCCTCAGCTGCGTATGGCGTTCGCCTATTTTACGCCTGGGGAGACGGATAAAATAGCTATGAGGGCGGCAAAACTCCATGGGAAGGAGCAGGAGAATATCCTTCTTCGGAAGGAGATTATGCCGGAATGGTATGCTTATGGCCAGGAACTGGATGCTTATGCCAGGGGGCATATGGCATAGTGGATGATTGCCGGGATAGGTATGGGGAGATGGTCAGGGTAGGAAAGGATGGAGTATTGGGGATGGCAAAGGAGCAGGATGTTCTAAACCGATGGCGTTTGGTGCTCGGGAAATATGCGAAGGAGCAGATTCCGTTTTCAGGGGAGCAGGACGGGCTGACGGAGATGGAGCAAGTGCTGGATTATCTGTATTCCAGGGAATATGGGGAAGAGCAGGATATCCGCAGGGAACGGGGCGGGGGAAGCGAGAATTCGCGCCTGACAGTGCCTCATTGGATTGCTAAGATGAAAAAGCTGTTTCCGAAGCATACGGTAGAGATTATGGAGCGTCATGCGCTGGAACGGTATGGGATGACGGAACTGCTGACTGACCCTGAGGTGCTTAGAAAGCTGGAACCTAATAAAGAACTTCTAAAGACGATATTGGGATTAAAGCATATGATGAAGGGGGAAGTGCTCGTCCTGGCCAGGGAAATTGTCCGGCAGGTGGCGGAGGAATTGACAAAAAAGCTGGAGCAGGAACTTCAGAAATCTTTTTTCGGAATGTTGAATAAAAGTACAAGCAGCCCGGTCCGTTCGGCCAGAAACCTGGATATGAAGAAAACTATCCGGAGGAATCTGAAGAATTATGATACGGAGCGGGAACAGCTTGTGCTAAAGGAGATATTTTTTCATGGGCGGATGAAGAAATATAATATGTGGCGGATTATCATTTGTGTGGATGAAAGCGGCTCCATGCTGGACTCCGTGATTCATAGTGCGGTCATGGCGGGGATTTTTGCGAAGCTCCCTATGCTGGATACCCGTTTGGTGATTTTTGATACCAATGTGGTGGATTTGAGCGGATATGTGGAAGACCCGGTGGAGACGTTAATGAGTATCCAGCTTGGTGGAGGAACCAATATTGCGGGGGCTCTTTCTTATTGCGAGAAGCTTATCAATTTCCCTTATCGGACGATGGTAGTCCTTGTGTCTGACCTGTATGAAGGCGGCGGATATCAGAATTTGTACCGGGTTAGCAGGGATATCATAGAAAGCGGGGCAAAACTAATCGCACTGACGGCATTGGATATGGAAGCCAATCCCAGCTACGACAGGAGGGCGGCGGCGGAACTGGCTTCTTTGGGCGCTTCGGTAGGGGCGATGACACCGGAAGAACTGGCGGAATTTATCGGAAAAAGTATTGGGTAGGGGATATGGAAGACTGGAAAGAAATCTTAAGGGAAGCGGACGAGGATTATCTTATAGGTATTTCCAATAAGGGAATTGTAAAACGGGCTTATAAGGATAAGGAAGAAGGAAATTACGAGGTGCTTTCTTTCGGGAGCGATGCTATAGTCAGGGTAGGAGGGGAAAATGTACAGATTAAAAGCCCATTGGGGGATAGCATCTGTTCCTGCCCTTCACGCTCTATTTGCCGTCATGTGGTGCTGGGGATATTGGCGCTGAAGGAGCGGATGGAGAAACAAGTATCCGAAAAACAAGGTTTGGAGCAGAAAGTGCGGGAAGAGATTGCCGGATACCCCTTATCTTCCATCCGGCGGGTTCTGAGTGGCCGTCAGTTCCAGGATGCCGTCAGCCATATGAAGGCGGCACAGGGCGGGAATATCAGATATTCCAGCACAGTCACCGTAGAACTTCCCTGGATGGGGCAAAAGGTAAAGCTGCTTTCCCCGCTGGCATATTCTTCCTGCACCTGCCATAAGAAAGAATTTTGTCCGCACAAGGCAGCTGCCATATTGTGGTGCCAGCTGGAGGCAGGGCAGCTAACCATAGAGGAACTGGAAAAAGAAGCGCAAAGGAAACCGGAAAGAGACAAAAAACAGATAGAGGATGCTGCCAGGCAGACGGCAGTATTTATAGAGGAACTTTTAAATACGGGGCTGGCCAGAATTCCTTCCGACGCCACAGACTATATGGAACGCCTGGCCATCATCAGCCATAATGCCAGGCTGGCCAAATTCGAAGGATACTGGCGGGCTCTAAAGGATTCCTATGACGGATATCTGAAAAGGAAGGCCTCCTTTTGCCTATCCAAATTGACGGATCAGACTGCAAAACTTTACCGCAGGGCAAAACAGCTGCTGGAAGAGGAAGACGGCGGGAAAACGGAAGAATTGTCGGGAGAGTTTAGGGCGGAATATGTGCCGGTAGGGGATTTGGACTTAATCGGAATTGCAATGGAACATTTTGAGAGCCAGGCGGGATACGAAGGGGAAACCATATATTTTCTGGAAGCGAATACAAAGGAATGGTATTCATATACTTTGGCAAGGCCGGTTTTTTATGAGAAATCCGGAAGGCGAAGGAAGAATGGAAAGGCTGGCGCACCCTGGGGGCTGGCCCTTTCCATGGAAGAACTGGCAAAGGCAAAAATTACCCTGACTGGGGCTAAATGTGATGGGAGAAGAAGGCTCTCTTCCAGTCAGGATACAAAAGGGGAGATCATCGCAGGCAATCGAAGGGCGTTTAGGCTTTGCGCAGAGGAACTGGGCGGATGGTATTACCGGGATTTCGGCCTTCTTTATGAGGAACGGGTAAACAGGAAAAATATTTCCTGGCTGGAAGAAAAGGAAGGGGAAGGGATAGATCTGGTATTTTTACGCCCGGCTTCCATAAAAAAGGCCTGTTTTTCAGAAACAGAGCAAAAGCTGTTTATGAACCTATATGATGAAGAGGGCAGGGAAGTCATAGTGGAAGTGGCGTATTCCCAAAAAGAAGCATGGGGAATACGCTATCTGGAACGGATAGAGGAATCTAATCCCCCATGTTTTTTTGGTAAAATCTATCATAAAGACGGCAAAATCAGAATGTATCCGGTGGCAGTGCTGGAAAAGGAGGAATTGCTGGAAGATGCAATTGATCAAGGAAAACCTCCCATAAAAGAAAACGTTGAGGCTGCCGAGCCATGCGATCAGGAAAAAGAGAAAATACTGGAGACACTGCTTAAGGACGTTTCCGGTTTGCTGGAGGAACTATATCAAAGCGGTTTTAATACCGTCCATGACAGTACATTACAGGAAATGGAGAAAGCGGGAAAATTAGCCGGGCAGTGTGGCATGGAATATCTGGAAGGCAAAATGAAAGCACTGGCGAATGGTTTGTCCATGCGCCGCCACCAGTTGAGGGCTATGCCGGACAAACTGGCGGAAACCTATGCTGAATTAATAGAATACTTATATCTGTGCCGAACCAAAATTACTTTGGATATGGGGCGGAAATTTTATCAATAGGAAAGGAGCATCCTGTCATGATGAACCCAAAAGATTTACGGAGCAGTAAAATGTCGGAGGCCTTAGGCTTATTCAATCTCCCGGAGGAACAGTTGGGAACAGCGGAGGCGTATATAATGCAGGAGGAAGGGGAGGAGGGGTTAAAACGTCTGGCATTCCAGGATTTATCTTCCATCCCTTCTGAGAAATTTATAAAAATATTCAGGGAACTTGGGAAAAAAGGAAAAAAAGAAGAGGCTTCCAGGCTGTTCCGGCTTCTTTTTACTATCGGGGAATGTACTTGCTATCATCTGATTCCCATGGATTTACTGACTTCACAAAAGCAGGGCGTGATTGAATGCGATCCGGATAAGAGGGCGGCTGTTTACAGTATGTCCATAGGGATGAACCCTTATGCCCTGGGCGGGTATTCCATGAAAGCGTTAATGTTTTTGGCAGAAGATAATGCCCAAATTTTAAAGGCGGCAGGCAGATACCGGAATAACGGAACGGCAAATGGGAAGATTGTCCTCTTGACGGCTTATTTTATGGCCAAGTATAAAGAGGGCGGGGAAGGAAACAGAGGCGGAGATTCCCGGGAAATAAGAGAAGAAGGGTTTTTGAAAAAAGCAGGGAAGTTCTTTGGCATAGGGGGCGGAAACCAGCAGGTGGAAAACCATATGGCTGAAATCGGGATAGAGCCCGAAGATAAACCCCTTATGAAGGAATATGAAGATTTAATTATATCCAATCTGGGATGTTTATATAACGGACAAATGCCCCAGGATACCATAAAGGAGATGATAGAAGCGGTAAACCATGGCCGGGTGACGGATAAGGTTTTGCGGCTGGCCGGTTCTAAGACAAATATTTCCCAGCCCATGTTAAAGCTGTTAGGCGGCATGGCTTTTCTAAACTATCCCCTTTCCGATAAATTAAAGAATGTGGTGAGACTCTGTTTATCCGCCAATATGGACGGGATGCTGGATACCATGCGGGGGGTCAGCATGGGGCTGCCCATGGATATTCTGATAAATGGGGGAGATTATGACAGGATTTTTGAAATAGACAGCGAGAACTACCTGAAGTGGACGGCGGTGAAGGGGCACAAAAATATTTTGGCGGAACAGTTAAAAAATAACCGGGAAAGTTATCTAAAGGTGATGGAACGGATTGACATAGAAGCCGCCAACGGGATGTTCGCTGTGATTAAGGACCAGGACCCTGCGCTTTATGAAAAGATTCTGGAAAAGAAGAAACAGGACGGCAACAGCAAGGAAAGGGAGAAAATCATTGCACTGCTGACGGCTAAAGTGCTCAACAAAGATGTGCCGAAGAACTATCTGAGAGGGGAAGAGCCGGTGGAAAGCGTATATCCCTATATCGATGAGATCAGAGGGAAATATTATTATGCCACCAGGGAGCGGAAACTGCTGGACGGATATAGGAAAAATTATCAGGATGAAGAATTTTTCCGCAGATGCCAGGTGTATATGCTGTTTGAAGGCTCCGGCTATTTTTTCTGGGATGACTTTATGGACAACCGGAAAATTAATAAGAAAAAAGTAAAAACGTTATTCGAAAATTTTAACAAGGAGCGGCTGGGGATTTCCTATCAGGTGGCCGGAGTAGAACTGATCTATGGTTCCATGTATTCGGAAGAATGGAAAAAGGGTTTTTTGGAAGGTGCGGAGGATTATTTTGCGGACAGGTTAAAGGACAACAGGGGGGAAACCATACAGGCTTTTTCTTCGGCAGAAGCTTTCGGACGTTTCTTTGGGCTGCGCATTATGAGGAAGGAAGCGGAAAAGAATAAGGAGGATATCCTAAAATTCTCCCAGGATAATGCGAAAGTGGTAAAAGAAGAACTGTTGGATATTTTATGCGGCCAGAAAGGCTGGGAGGAAGAGACAAAAGCGCTGCTCTCTTCTAAAAAAGCGGCAGAGAGGGAACTGGCCGTACGGGTGCTGACCCGTTGGGATGAGGATGGTACCGCTTACAAGGAGATATTGTCAAAGGCTTTGGAAAAGGAAAAAAACGGGAAAGTAAAGCTGCTGTTGGAAAGTGTGCTGAATGCAGGAGGGGCAGGGGGTCAAAAGGGTTCTGGCGGGAAGAACCTGACCAGGATGGATTTGGTAAAGGAACTGCATAAAGGCGGGGCAAAACGTTCCTTGGCCTGGGCATACCAGACGCCTTTTTCCACCGTACATAAAAAGAACGGGGAAGCGGCAACGGAAGAATATTTGCAGGCAATTATTTTGTGCTATTCTTCGCTGGGCCTGCGGGGGGTAAGCGAAAAGGCTGCGGTTTTGGCCGAGGACCTGGAGGCAGGGGAACTGGCCGTATATATGAATGAACTATTCGACAAATGGCTGGACGCCGGGGCAGAAGCGAAGAAGCGCTGGGTGCTTTTTGCATCCTCCATTCATGGCGGACAGGAAATCATAGGGAAGCTTCAGCATCAGATCCAGGAATGGCCCAAACATGCCAGAGGGGCGATTGCGGCGGAGGCAGTGCAGGCATTAAGCCTAAATCCCCTTCCGCAGGCGCTTCTGATAGTGGATGGCATGTCCAGGAAGTTTAAGTTTAAGCAGATTAAGGCAGCGGCGGGAAAAGCTTTGGAATTTGCAGCTTCCCAACTGGGCATCAGCAGGGAGGAACTGGCGGACAGAATCGTACCGGATATGGGCTTTGACAAAAATGGAGAACGTATTTTTGACTATGGGGAGCGCAGCTTTAAGGTGGTTATCACTCCGGCTCTGGAGATAGAGGTTTACGATGATGCGGGAAAAAAGCTTAAGAATATCCCTTCTCCCGGAAAGAAAGATGAAGAAGGGAAGGCATCGGCGGCCTATGACGATTTTAAACAGATGAAGAAGCAGCTAAAGATGACCGTAAACAGCCAGAAGATGCGTTTGGAACTGGCGTTGTCCACAGGAAGGGAATGGGGCAGGGAGGCATGGCAGAATCTTTTTGTGGAAAACCCCGTGATGCATCAGTTTGCCATGGGGCTGATATGGGGGATTTATGAGAACAAGGAATTGGTACAGAGCTTCCGCTATATGGAGGACGGTTCTTTTAATACGGTCGGGGAAGAAGAATACCAGCTTCCGGAAAAGGGGCAGATCGGCCTGGTTCATCCCATAGAACTTCCCGAGGATGTGAAGGCAGCATGGGAGCAGCAGCTGGAAGATTATGAAATCATACAGCCTATAGAGCAGCTTGGGCGGCAGGTTTACCGGATGACGGAGGAAGAGGCCGGGAAACAGAGGCTGGAACGGTTTGGCGGTTTGATAGTAAATGATTTATCCCTGGGAGGGAAGCTTTTGAACATGGGCTGGTACAGGGGCTCTGTGGAGGATGGGGGCGCTTTTTATACCTATTATCGGGAGGATGCGGATTTAGGGTTTGGAGTGGAACTCCATTTTTCCGGCAGCTTTGTAGGAGGGGAAAATGAGGATATTACCGTTTATGATGCCAGATTTTATAAGGCTGGGGAGATAAAAAGAGGGAGTTATGTATACGAGGAGGCCGATGAAGAGAAGGCATATTATATCGGGGATATTCCGGCCAGATATTTCAGCGAGACTGTGCTGCAGCTGACCAAGGCCACAGCGTCCAGCCAGGAGAGGAACGAGAATTGGAAGGAAGAGATAAAGTAAAAGGAGAAAAAGGATGGGACGTATTTTTTGCCTGTGTCAGTATTTTTTTATATTTCATGACAAGGATGGACTGTATCAATATATCCCCAATGTTTTCGCCAAATATGACGCCCAGGAGCTTTCCTATTCGCTAGAGAAACTCTTTAGGGAGAACCGGGATGAATTCTGGAAGTTTTACGAAAAAGAAATTCACATGAAAGAATAAGGGATAAAAGAAAGTATAAAATGGGATTATATAAAGTTGACTTTTAATTAAAAATGAAATAGAATAAAATTAATTTAACTTAAATGGGGAAAAGAAAATATGGAAGGAGCATAGAAACAAGTTTGTATGTACACTCTCAAACTTGCAGCATACAAAAAGCGTATGCAGAAATGAGGATAAGATTGAAAACGAAAAAAATAAGTGCCATACACCAGATGACAGAAAACCCGCATTTAAACCTTTATCATCTGGACGCGCTGGACCGGAAGGGGGAAACCTTTGACTATTACTTTGCCTCGCGCAATTCCAAGGAAAAGTTAAAGCTTTTTACAAAGGGCTTGGAGCCGGAGGGAATCGTTATTTATGGGTTGACGGAGGGAGCCGCCCCCCGGCTGGTGTTGATTAAAGAGTACCGCTATCCGTTGGATGAAGAAATCTATGCCTTGCCTGCGGGGCTGGTGGACGCGGGGGAGACGCCGGGAATGGCGGCGGTCAGGGAAATGAAGGAGGAGACGGGGTTATCTTTCCTGGAATATACAGGAGGGGATAGCTGCTTTAGGAGGCCGTTTTTTATGGGGCCGGGATTTACGCACGAATCCAGCTGTGCAGTATACGGCACAGTGCGCCTGGAAGGGAAGCGGCAGGAATGTGAAGGAACAGAAGAGATACAGGTCGTGCTGGCGGATAAAGGGGAAGTGCGGCGGATTTTATCGGAAGAGAGGGTTTCGCTGCGGGGAGCCTATTTAATGATGCAGTATTTGCATATGGATGCGGAAAAGCCTTTTGCTTTTTTGGAGTAGAACAGGAGAGAGTATGGGAATCAGCTATTTTGAAGAAAAGAAAATTTTTAAATTGGATACGGAGAGGACGACGTACTTAATCGGACTGTCGCCGGAAGGGTATGTGGGCCATATTTATTATGGAAGGAGGCTTTTAGGGGAGGGGAGCAATTATTTGCTGCGGATGCAGGAGCCGCCCTATACGCCTTCTGTTAATTTGAGGGAGAAATCCTCCTTTTTGGATGTATTTCCTACGGAATACCCCACAGGGGGAATCGGGGATTACAGGGAAAGCTGTCTGGACGTGAGAGGTGAGTCGGGGAGCATAGGAAGTGAATTATTATTTGATTCTTACCGGATTTTTAAAGGGAAGGAAAAACTGGCAGGGCTGCCGGCATCTTTTGGAAGGCAAGAGGATGTGGAAACGCTGGAAATCATATGCGAGGACAGCATTTTGCAGCTTCGGGCTATTTTATCCTACTCAGTATTTGCATGCTGTGACATGATAACGAGAAGTGTACGCATAGAAAATATGGGCAGCCGGCATTTGAAGCTGGAGAAGGTATATAGTGCCTGCCTGGATATGGATAACAGAGATTTTGATATGCTGACGCTGACGGGAAGCTGGGCCAGGGAGCGGTGTATACAAAGAGGGAGGGTGCGGTATGGAAAGCAGATGGTATCCTCTGTAAGAGGGGAATCCAGCCATCAGGAACATCCCTTTATTGCCCTGGTGACGCCGGAAACTACGCAGGAGAGCGGAGAAATATATGCCATGAATTTCGTATATTCCGGCAATTTCATCGCCCAGGCGGAATTATCCCAGTATGGAAATGTGAGGATGGTAATGGGGATACATGAAGATTATTTCTGCTGGAATTTAAGGCCTGGAGAAATGTTCCAGGCGCCGGAAGCAGTGTTGACCTATTCGGCGCAGGGGCTTGGGAGAATGACCCGCAATTTCCATGATTTTTACCGGGAACATATCATCCGCAGCCCTCATAAATATGGGAAACGGCCGGTGCTTATCAATAACTGGGAAGCCACATATTTTGATTTTGATTCGGAAAAACTGGTGGACATTGCGAAAGAAGCGGGCAAGGCCGGGATTGAGATGCTTGTTATGGATGACGGGTGGTTTGGAAAAAGGAATTGCGATGACAGTTCTTTAGGGGATTGGACAGTGAATGAGGAAAAAATAACTGCAGGGCTTCCTGATTTGGTCCAAAGGGTAAATGATGCCGGGCTGAAATTCGGAATCTGGTTTGAACCGGAAATGATTTCCCCGGATTCCGATTTATACAGGGCGCATCCTGACTGGGCGATACAGATAAAAGGAAGGCGCCCGACTCAGATAAGGGCTCAGTATGTGTTGGATTTATCCAGGCCGGAGGTAGTGGATTATGCATACAAATGCATCGCGGATATTCTTCACTGTGCGCCTATCGCTTATGTGAAATGGGATATGAACCGTCAGCTTTGTGATATCGGAAGCAGCTGTTTAAAGGAGGATGCCCAGGGGGAACTGATGCACAGGTATGTATTGGGGGTTTATGAGATGCAGGAACGCCTGGTCAACGAATTCCCGGATTTGCTGTTGGAAAACTGTTCCGGCGGCGGGGCGCGGTTCGACCCGGGAATGCTCTATTACAGCCCTCAGATTTGGTGTTCGGATGACGTGGATGCGGTGGAAAGGCTGCGGATTCAGGAAGGGACGGCGCTGATTTACCCCTTGGCTTCCATGGGGGCTCATATCGGGGACTGCCCTAACCATGTGGTGGGGAGGAACACTCCCTTTGCAACAAGGGGGCATGTGGCTTTGGCAGGAACTTTCGGATACGAACTGGATATTACCAAAATTTCCAAAGAGGAAAGGGAACAGATTCCGGAACAAGTGGGGCTATACCATAAATACAGGCCGTTAATCCAGGGAGGGGATTATTACCGCCTGGCTTCCTGGTCCATGGAAAAGCCTTATGACTGTTGGGAGGTGGCAGCAAAAGATAAATCCCATGCATTGGTGACTTTCGTACAAGTGCTGGCACAACCTAATATACACAGCAGAGTAATTTACCTGCGCGGGCTGGAGGAAAAATGGAAGTATAGGCTGGAGGGGACGGAAGAGATTTACAGCGGGGAGGAACTGATGAAATGCGGTTATCTGGTGCCGCCTTGTAAGGGGGACTTCATCAGCTTTTTATATCATTTTGTGCGCAACTGACAGTTTGTTCAGGTTGGTTTGCCCGGCCGAATCATGTGAACCGGCCGGGCACATGACAGTGCAGATACGAGGTGGGATATGGGAAAGGTAAGGCTGGCGGATATTGCCGAAAAAGTAGGCGTGAGCACGGTCACCGTGCATAATGCTTTAAGCGGGCAAAAAGGGGTAAGCGGTGACCTGCGGGAGAGGATTTTAAAAGTTGCGGCAGAAATGGGATACGAAGGGGTTAATAAGGATAAAAAGTCCGGGGAAAGCGGAAGCATCCAGAAAATAGGGGTGCTGATTGCGGAAAAGTACCTGGGCAATCATACGGCCTATTACTGGAAAATTTATCAGGAACTGGCGCTTGCGGCTACGGAGAAGCAGTGTTTTACTATTGTGGAAACGCTGAAAACGGACGAACGGGCTAGAATCCGGGAATTGCCCCAGATGGTGCTTCAAAATGCAGTGGAAGGGATTATCATTATCGGAGAAATCGATAGGCAGTATATCAGGCGTCTGAAAGAAGCTGTTTCTATTCCTATTGTATTTTTGGACTTTTATGATAATGAATTCGCACAGGACGCTGTTATCGTGGACAATTTTTATGGAATGTACCAGATGACAGAGGTTCTGTTTAAAAATGGAATTGAAGAGATCGGATTTATCGGCTCCACTCATGCTACCAGCAATATTTTGGATCGCTACTGCGGCTATATGAAGTCAATGATGGAACACAGGAAAAATATCCATCCGGAGTGGGTGATTGAGGACCGGGATGAAACGGGGCTGGTGCAGTTTGAACTGCCCAACCGCCTGCCGAAGGCATTTGTCTGCAATTGCGATTTGGTGGCCGGGATGCTGGTGAACAAGCTGAATGCCAGAGGGCTAAAGGTTCCGGAGGATATTTCCGTGGTGGGGTTTGATAATTTTCTCTATCCCGGATATGCAGATATTAAGATTACCACCTATGAGGTGAATATAAAGGCTATGGTGAAAGTGGCCATTAAAAAATTGATCAAGCAGTTCCACAACCCCAATTCGGGCGGCTGGCCGGAGATTATTTGCGGACAGGTGGTGCTGAAGAATAGTGTGAAAGAAATGAAGTTTCACTAAGGCTGCCAAATACGCAGCCCAAGTGAAACTAAGCCATTTCTTGAAAAATGCCCAAAAAGCGGCATTTTTCATCCGGATTTGAGTCACAGCAAAGCTGTGACATGGAGGTAGTGTGAAAGAAATGAAGTTTCACTAAGGCTGCCAAATACGCAGCCCAAGTGAAACTAAGCCATTTCTCGAAAAATGCCCCAAAAGCGGCATTTTTCATCCAGATTTGAGTCACAGCAAAGCTGTGACAATGCCTGAGCAGCGGATGAGGAGCGTTTAGGGAATCATAAGAGAGAAAGCCTTAATATTTATACGGGTCTGTATGATGCAGCCTTGTATTGATATTAGGGCTTTTTTATGTGTATGGGCATTGGAAGGAAATTTATCCATAGACGGGGAATTGTTAGCGCCGCCACCGGTACCGAAGAGGAAAATAGAGGTATATGGAGATTCCGTTTCTGCAGGGGAAGTGTCGGAGGCATTGGATTTTGTGGGGAAAGAAGACCCGGAGCATAACGGGGAATATTCCAACAGCTGGTATTCCTATGCCTGGATGACAGCGAGAAAGCTAAATGCCCGTATCCATGATATTGCACAGGGCGGCATTGCTTTGATGGATAAAACCGGATGGTTTCATGAGCCGGATGCAATAGGGATGGAAGCAATATGGGATAAACTGCACTATGAGCCAAAACTGGGGGAAAGTATCCCCTGGGATTTTTCGGAATATACGCCAGATGCAGTGATTGTGGCCATAGGCCAAAATGACAGCCATCCGGAGGACTATATGAAAGAAGATATTGACTGCGAGAGAAGCTGCCTGTGGAGAAATAAATACAGGAAATTTTTGGAGAAATCACAGCCATACGGCTTGACCACCGGCTCTGCCGGTGGTTTGGATGAACCC
>ERZ777306.913-NODE-913-length-53800-cov-16.674053_pt1 | contig 53800 bp, 39 predicted proteins | sample MGYA00374966_ERZ777306 | MGnify/ENA primary metagenome ERZ777306 (study PRJEB29329, sample SAMN06343882) | mouse gut metagenome | isolation source: Mouse cecum | place: Austria: Vienna | collected 2014-11-15 ... | reverse complement strand
AGAGCGCCTGCTCGACAAGCAGGAGGTCTGCGGTTCAAATCCGCATGTTCCCACTAATGAAGATAAAGCGGTCCAGCGATGCGGCCGCTTTTTTCATATGCGCTCTCTTCGTGGCTTGCCGCTGTTTTCGGCTGTCGAGTGAATCCGCAGGCTCACATGGCGACAGATGTCGGCATTCTGTGGTGCAAGTCGAAAATCTCGCAACCGGAGCGCATCCGTCGATGATCCGTATCCGTAAAGACGGAAATAATTATGTCGGTCCCGGCGTATCGGTTTCGTCTCCATTCCGGGGCGAAAAAAATATACCCGAACGAAACGATATGGATCGATAAGCTGATTGCCTCAAAAATGGCGGAGTACGATATTCGTTCGAGTGCGTGTTGTCTTATGCCGCATGCTTTGCCGGCAATAACCTGCCCGGCGATGGATGCGGGAAACGGAGCGGAGTCACCCGAGGCAAGGTCCTTTACAGGTCGGGCTTGTTCCCGAGGATGCAGGCCAGCAAGATCCATGCGGGCATATAGTCTTTCAGCGCCACTTTCAATACGTCGAGCGTTTTGGTGATCTCCCATTTGACCCGCCGCACCGGCAGGTTGTATTTTTCGGAGATCTCCTTATGGGAGAGGAATCGGAATCGGCTGTCGATGAATATTTCGCGCGTGAGGGAGGGCAGTTTTTCGAGCTCTTCCATGATGATCCGCTCCGTGTCGCTCGAGAACAGGTGGTTTTCGATCTCGGCATTTTCCAACGAACGGAGGCTGATCTGCAGCTTCCAGTCCTCGGAGTCTTGAATCTCCTGCTTGATTCTCGTGCGTATCTTGCGGGAACGCAGGTATTCGCAGCATGCGTTCTTGATGATCGTGACGATATATCTTCGATAGTCGCCTTTTTCGGGCGAGAGATCGTCCTTGCGCTCCCACAGCTTCAGGAAACTGTCGGAGACGATATCTTCGGCGATCGACCTGTCGCGAACATAGGAGTAGGCGAGCAGCCGGTACGATTCGATGTGGGCAAAAAAGTGATTGCCGACCTCATCGAACGTAAAATCCCGACCGTATATTGATGCCTTTTTGTCCATATCGCTGTATTCACTTACAAAGATATAGATTTTATGATAGAAAAAAACATTTGTCCGAAGTTGCTGCTTACTTTTCGGTTACGATGCCCCGAAAATCGTCGGCGTAAGGCGTGATATCGGACAATCCGACCTTTGTAAAAATTTTACGTAAATTGCTTAAAATATTTATTTGTACGGTTCGGGCCGTTTTTCTGTACCACCGCCCCTATTTATTCATATATTTATGTAAACAAAGCAGAAAGTAATGCAGGAAGAGATCATATACCGTTATCTCGTCGGAAAATGCACCGGCGAGGAGGAGCTCGCGGTGAAGGAGTGGTACGAACAGGACCCCGAGGCACACCAGCGGGAGATCGATCGCGTCCGCTTTCTGTTCGAAGGGGTCCTCATGCACCGTGTCATCGGCAGGCCGGCGGTACGGACGGAGAACCGGAAACCGTCGCTTCGTCCGCTCGTACGGCGCGTCATGCGCGTGGCCGCCGTCTTGGCGCTTATGGCAGGCAGTATATACGGTACGCACGAACATGTGTATCGCGAAATATCGGGTCGCACGACGACGTTCGAGGTTCCGGCCGGGCAGCGGATCGGTATCGATCTGGCCGACGGCACGCACGTATGGCTCAATGCCGGGTCGAAAATCGAATATCCGGTCGTTTTCGGCCGCAAGGACCGTCAGGTGAAGATCTCGGGCGAGGCGATGTTCGATGTAGTGCCCGATGCCCGGCGTCCGTTCGTCGTGGAGACTTTTGCTTCGAAGATCGAGGTGTTGGGCACGAAGTTCAACGTCGAGGCCTACGAAGCCGAGAACAGCTTCTCGACGACGCTGCTCCGCGGCAGGGTGAAGGTCTCGGCCGACGGACAGGAGGTATACCTGAATCCGGACCAGACGGTCGATCTTATCGACGGCAATCTGGTGGTGACGCGGACGGAGGATCCCGCCATGGCACTTTGGACCGAAGGTATACTGAGCCTGAAGGGGGTGCCCTTCGAGGTGCTGATGCGCAAGTTCGAAAAGATTTACGACGTGCGGTTCGTCTATCGGTGCGCCACGATGCCAGTCGCGGAGTTCGCCAGCGGCAAGATCCGCATCGCGGACGGTGTGGACCATGCGCTGAGAGTCCTGCAGCACGTCGCCAAGTTCACCTTCGAACACGACGAGGAGAGCAATGTCATTTATATTATATAAGTATAACGGAGAGAGCAATTACAAAATATAAGAACGGATGTCGAACAGGTAAATAACGGAATGCCTATGGAGTAAGCCAAACATACGATACCTAAAGACTCTATCGAAAAAATCCTGCAGATCCGGAACATCCGCAGGCCGGTAACAGAGATAGAGATGTGTTCAAACCTACTATTTAACTATTACCTTTAATCGAACAGAAGTATGAATAAAACAAGATTCTACAAAATCCGGAATCTGTTTATAGTCATATCAGCGTGCCTCGCGATGAGTATCGCGGAGGCAAACGCCCAAACCGCCCGGTTATCCATTCATCTGGACAAGGTCCCGATTGAGCGGGTGGTGAATGAAATCGAACAGCAATCGCGCTACCTTTTCCTTTTCAACAAGGATATCGACGACACCCGAATCACCGTCTCGGTAGACGCAACGGATAAAACCGTACCCGAAATTCTGCCGCTGTTATTCGACGGTACAGGTCTCGACTATATCATCGAAGGTATGAATATTCTCGTTACCAAGTCGGATAAGGTTGCAAAAAACGTACCAACCGCCATGCAGGTATCGGGAAAGGTGACGGACACCAACGGCTTGCCCGTCATCGGCGCATCGGTCGTCATCAAGGGTACGACCATCGGTGTCAGCACCGATATCGACGGTAACTATTCTCTGCAAATTCCCCCCCCCTCGGCAGAGAACTGCGTACTGGTTATCAATTATCTGGGATATGAGCCTTGCGAGGTCGAGGTCGGCTCCCGCTCCAAAATCGATATCGTACTCAAGGAGCAGTCGGTCGACGTCGATACCGTTGTCGTTACGGCACTCGGCATCAAGCGCTCCGAGAAGGCGCTGTCGTATAACGTACAGCAGGTAGCCGCCGACGCAATCACGTCGAACAAGGACGTCAATTTCATCAACGCACTCAACGGCAAGGTAGCCGGTGTGAATATCAACGCCTCGTCGGCCGGTGTGGGCGGCGCGTCGAAGGTCGTCATGCGCGGTACCAAATCCATTTCGCAGTCGTCGAACGCACTCTACGTCATCGACGGCGTGCCTATGTTCACCAAGGCTAAGGACGGCGGCACCGAATCCGAATTCTCTTCGCAGGGTACGACCGATCCCATCGCCGACATCAATCCCGAGGATATCGAATCCATCTCGGTGCTGACCGGTGCCGCCGCCGCCGCTCTCTACGGCTCGGATGCGGCCAACGGCGCAATCGTCGTGACGACCAAGAAGGGTAAGGCCGGCCAGCTCTCGGTGACGGCATCCGTAGGTCTGGACATCATGAGCCCCTTCGTCCTGCCCGCTTTCCAGAACCGCTACGGTACGGGCAACCTTTCCACCCCGGTCAATGTCGAGGCATACAGCTGGGGCAAGCGTCTCAACGGCGCCAACCATATGGGCTACGACCCCCGTTCGGACTATTTCCAGACCGGCATAACCAATACCGAGAGCGTTTCGCTCTCCACCGGTACGGAGAAGAACCAGACCTACTTCTCGGCCGCAGCGATCAACTCAGACGGAATCGTTCCCAACAACAGCTACGACCGCTACAACTTCACGTTCCGCAACACGACCTCCTTCCTCAAGGACAAGATGACGCTGGACGTGGGTGCGAGCTACGTGCTGCAGCAGGACCGCAACATGGTCAACCAGGGTATCTATAGCAATCCGCTGACGGGCGCCTACCTCTTCCCGCGCGGCGACGACTGGGCCGATGCCAGCATGTACGAGCGCTATGATCCCGTAGACAAGATCTCGAAGCAGTACTGGCCGATGGGCGATTGCAGCATCACCATGCAGAACCCCTACTGGGCCAACTACCGCAACCTGCGCGAGAACCGTAAGGACCGCTACATGTTCAACGCATCGCTTTCCTACCAGATTCTCGACTGGCTCAGCGTATCGGGCCGCATCCGACTCGACAACTCGCACAACACTTATACCGAAAAGATGTACGCCTCGTCCAACGTTCAGCTGACCGAGGGTTCGTCGAACGGTCTGTACGGTATCACCAAGACGTGGGACCGCCAGACCTACGGCGACGTGCTGGTCAACATCAACAAGTCGTTTGGTGAGGACTGGTCGTTGCAGGCCAACATCGGAGCCTCGTTCTCGGACATGAAATTCGACGCCACGAAGGTGCGCGGCCCTATCGACGACGGCGACAAACCGGGTCTGGCCAATGTTTTCAATATCCAGAACCTGAGCCATTCGGCCAAGACAGTGAACCTGCAGGAGGGCTGGCGCGAGCAGACGCAGTCGATCTTCGCTTCGGCCGAGGTCGGCTACAAAGGCGCCTACTACCTGACGCTTACGGGCCGCAACGACTGGCCTTCGCAGCTGGCGGGCCCGCACTCGTCGACCAAGTCGTTCTTCTATCCTTCGGTCGGCGTGTCGGTCGTTTTGTCGCAGATCATCGGCAACATGCCCGAGCTCCTCTCCTACGTCAAGCTGCGCGGTTCGTTCGCCTCGGTGGGTGTCGCTTTCGAGCGCTACATCGCCAACCCGCTCTATTCGTGGAACGAGAGCGGCATGTCGTGGAACACGCAGACCCAGTATCCGGTCTACGACCTCAAGCCCGAACGCACGAAGTCGTACGAGGTGGGTGTGACGATGCGTTTCCTGCGCCACTTCAACCTCGACTTCACCTACTACAGCTCGAACACCTCGAACCAGACGTTCGATCCGCAGCTCTCGGGCGGTACGGGCTACTCGAAGTTCTTCATCCAGTCGGGTGACGTGCGCAACCGCGGTGTCGAGTTGGCGTTGAGCTACAAGAACACGTGGAACAAATTCACCTGGGAGAGCAGCTATACCTTCTCGTCCAACAAGAACAAGATCGTCACGCTGGCTACCGACGCGGTCAACGCCGTAACCGGCGAGCGTTTCACAGTCGATCGTCTCGACATGGGCGGTCTGGGCGATACGCGGTTCCTGTTGCAGGAAGGCGGCACGCTGGGCGATATCTACTCGCGCCGCGACCTGAAGTACGATGACAACAACGCCATCTACATTGGCGCCGACGGTTCGGTCGTCACGGAGGCGATTCAGGATGTGAACAAGTACATCAAGCTCGGCTCCGTGCTTCCCGACGCGAACATGTCGTTCCGCAACGACTTCCGCTGGAAGAACCTCAATTTCGGATTCATGGTTTCGGCTCGTCTGGGCGGTATCGTCTTCTCGCGCACGCAGGCCATGCTCGACCAGTACGGTGTCTCGGAGGCTACGGCTGCTGCGCGCGATGCCGGCGGCGTGAGAGTCAACGGCGGCGATCTGGTGGATGCCTACACCTGGTATTCGGCGATCTCGAGCGGCAGCGCCATTCCCCAGTTCTATACCTACGACGCGACGAACGTGCGCCTGCAGGAGGTTTCGATCGGGTATACGCTGCCCCGCAAGCTGCTGCGCGATGTCTGCGAGATCTCGATTTCGCTGGTGGGCCGCAACCTGTGGATGATCTACAACAAGGCTCCGTTCGATCCCGAGAGCATCGCCTCGACCGGCAACTACTATCAGGGTATCGACTACTTCATGATGCCTTCGATGCGCAATATCGGATTCAACCTCCGACTCAAATTCTAAAACCGCTACGTTATGAAACACGAAAAGATAAAAGCGACGATTGCCCTGGCCGCATTGTGCACGTTCGGGGCATGTACGTCGAACTACCTCGAAATAAACAGCAATCCCTACGAGGTGGACAAGGAGCAGATGGCGGCCAAGGACTACGCCATCGCCGCGGGTCTCTCGGGTATGTTCGGAGCTGTCGTCTCGACCGACGTGAATACGGCCCAGTTCACCGACTGCCTGCTGGGCGGCACGCAGGGCGGTTACTATGCCGATGCGAACGGCGGTTGGACCAACACCATCTCCAAGTACAATCCGACCGACGACTGGACGCGCGTATTCATGTACAGCGACAAGATCATCCCTCAATTCTACAACAACATGTCCAGCGTGGAGGGCATTTCGGATAATCCGATGGTGCTGGCGATTTGCAAGATCGTCAAGGTCTGCGTGCTCAACCGCGTGACCGACGCATACGGACCGATTCCCTACTCCGAGATCGGAACCTCGGGAAAGATCCAGGTCGCCTACGACGACCAGTCGCAGGTCTATTCCCAGATGTTCGACGAACTCGACGAAGCCATCGCCATGCTCGACGAGAACATCGGTATGAGCATTACGCCCACGGCCGACAAGATCTTCGACGGCACGGCCGTGAAGTGGTGCCGGTTCGCCAACTCGATGAAGCTGCGTCTGGCCATGCGCGTGGTCTACACCGATTTCAGAAGCTCGAACGGTCTGACCGCGCAGCAGCTCGGCGAGCAGGCCGTGTCGCATCCGGTCGGCGTCATGCAGTCGAACGATGACAATGCGAAACTCGCGGCGTCCGCGTTCGGCAAGGACGGCAATCCGCTCTATACCGCCTGCATGTACAACACGCCCAACGGTTCGAAGACGGGCGGCGACTCCCACGTGGCAGCCGACATCATCTGCTACATGAACGGTTTCGACGATCCGCGCCGCGAGAAGTATTTCAGCCGTGCGCAGTTCACCGGAGAGTCCGCACCCGAATACGTAGGCATGCGCCGCGGCATCGCGATCCCGAGCCTCGACAAGGTCGGCCTGCTCTATTCGGGCGTCAACTTCGTGGACGGCATGCAGACGCCCGTGCAGTGGATGAACGCTGCCGAGGTGGCATTCCTGAAGGCCGAAGCCGCCGGCGTGTTCAACTGGAACATGGGCGGCGATGCCCGCACCTTCTACGAGCAGGGTGTGCGCCTCTCGTTCGCGCAGTGGGGTGTCGCGGGTGTCGACGAATACCTGGCCGGCACGACCTTGCCCGAGACCTACATGGATCCCAACGGCGGCGCCAACTCCTACTCCACGCAGCTCTCGCAGTTGGGCGTGGCCTGGAACGACGGCGCCTCGAAGGAGGAGATGCAGGAGCGTATCATCACCCAGAAGTGGATCGCCAACTTCAATCTCGGCAACGAGGCGTGGGCCGATTACCGCCGCACGGGTTATCCGCATCTGATTCCGGCCATGGAGTCCGCCGTGGGCAACAACTCGCAGGGTATCCGCAACCTCACCCTCGGAGCACGGCGCATGCCCTATCCGGCCGAGGAGGTGACCAACAATCCGGAGAATTACGCCAAAGCCGTGGAGATGCTCGGCGGTCCTGATAACATGGCTACCCGCATGTGGTGGGATTGCAATCCGGCTGTCAAGTAAATTCACCCAAATTCAGACTAAAATGAAATTTACAATGAAGCGCATATTTATTCTGGTTCTCGCAGCAGCAGCCGTGCTGAGCTCATGCAGCGAGTGGACGGAAGCCGAAAACAAAGATTATCTGCCGCCGATGAGGCAGGACGACCCGGTCGCGCAGGCAGCCATTCGGGAGTTCAAGGCCGGCGAGCATATGGTCACGATGATGCATGTCAAGGGCTCTGCCGCCGAACCGAACCGGCAGAACCAGCATCTGACGGCCATGCCCGATAGCGTGGACTTCTTCCTGATGAGCGACGTGGATGGACTGCACCCCGTCGTAGTCGCCGAAATCGCCCGGGTGCGGGCCACGAAAGCTACCCGCACGCTCAACGTCGTCGATTATACGGCTATCCGTAACGTATGGAATGCCATGAAGGAAGCGGCGAGCGGCACTGCGGACGAGGGTTACTATACGGACGAGCAGTTCGCCTCCTACTGTCGCACCGAGACCGAGAAACAGCTCGCCAACTGCATCGCATACGGTTTCGACGGTTTGGTCGTATCCTATCTCGGCGGTGCGGACAGCAGCGCTGCCGTACCGTTCGTAGAGGCTATCGACGAGTGGCACAAAGCCAACCCCGAGAAGCTGCTCTTCTTCCGCGGCTATCCGGCCTACATCGCGACGATCGAGAACCAGACGGTCGTCTCCGACAGCGACTACATCATCATCCTGACCGAGAAGGCGTCGGCTTCGGTGCCCATCTCGCGCCAGGTTCGCGAGCAGCTGACGTCGGGTGTCCCGAGCGATAGGGTCGTGCTGGAGGCCTCGGTGCCCTCCGTTGCCGACGGCAATGACGACGCGCAGGTGGGCGCCACCCTTCAGGTCGCGGCACAGTGGGTGATGGATCCGAAGACCTCCTCCACCGTGAAGTGCGACAAGGTGGGTCTCGCCGCATCGAATGCGCAGGACGACTATTTCAACTCGCCGACCTACAAAAGAATCCGGGAGGCGATAGCAATTCTGAACCCCGAACCAGAAAATGATTCCGAAAATGAAAACAACGATGAAAAATAGCTTAGGGTTAGCCATGCTGCTCCTGGCGGCCGCCGGCTTCGGCAGTTGCAAGGGCGATCAGGAGAGCAAGATCCATTTCGATAACAAGGTCTTTATCTCGGGGCGTTCGTTCGTTGACGACATCTTCATCAAGCGCGACAATCTCGAAACGACGAGCGAGAGCCAGTGCGACATTACCGTGGCCGTGGCTCAGCCCCTGCCGGGCGACCTGAACGTGACGTTCGTCGAGGCTCCCGAGCTTTTGGATCACTACCGCATGTTCTACGAGGATATGTCGGCGCAGCTGCTTCCCGCTGGCGGTTATTACGAGCCACTGGCCTCGACCACGATTGCGGCCGGCCTGGTGGAGAGCGAGCCGCTGACGTTCACCTTCAAGAACCTCGACAAGCTCCCTATCGAGGAGAAGCAGCGTTACGTGCTTCCCATGCGCATCGCCGCGGCCGACGGTCTGGAGGTTCTCGAGAGCGCCAGCACGGTTTACTTCGTCTTTTCGAAGGCATCGCTTATCAACGTGGTGGCCGACATGCAGAACAACCTCGCATATCCCGAGTGGACGGAAGAGACGGAAGCCGTGAAGGATATGGAGAGCTTCACGCTCGAGGCGCTGATCTACGCCAATTCGTTCGACCGCAACATCTCGACCATCATGGGTATCGAGGATGTATTCATGCTGCGTTTCGGCGATGACGGCCGTCCCACGAACCAGCTGCAGGTGGCCTTCGCCAAGAAAGTTTCCGAAGAGGCGACCGCTCCCGCACGAGGCAAGATTCCGGCCGATGCCGACAACCGTTTCAACCTGACTCCGTTCGCATGGCACCACATTGCGGTGTCGTTCGACAAGGGCACCGTGAGCGTCTATATCGACGGCAAGTTGAAGGAGACGGCCAAGGCTGCGGTATCGGGTCCGGACGGAGCCCCCGTGACGATCGAGAACGTCAACTTCGCCATTCCCCACTCCGACGAGACGGAAGGCAAGCCCCGCTGCTTCTGGATCGGCCACTCGTATCGTCTGGCAACGGACGGCGAGCTCTTCTACGAGCGTCGTTTCGACGGCATGATGAGCGAGGTCCGCATCTGGAACAAGGCGCTTACGGCTGAAGAGATCGGCTCCGAGAACCACTTCTACAAGATCGATCCGGCATCCGAAGGTCTGGTGGCCTACTGGAAGTTCGACGACCGTGTGCCGGGCAAGAACATCCGGGACTACGGCCCCTACGGTTTCGATCTGAAGACCGAGTCCGACGTAAACTGGGTAAATGTCGCTCTTCCGATGGAGTAGCGCAATACGATATTACCAACTTTATTAACCATTAATTAACTAATACATGAAAAAAAGACTATTTTCGATGTTTATGGCAAGTTTCTTTGCCATTTTGTCGGGATCGTTCGTTTCCTGCAGTGAATCGGACGAAGTGGAAACGCAGAACACGTTGAAGGTGACCCCATCTTCCGCGATCTCTTTCGCAGCGGACGGCAACCAGGACGTGGTGCTTACCGTCGAGACCGATGCGGGTGCATGGGCCTTCGAGAAGAGCGCCTGGATTACCGCTACGCGTGACGGTAACAAGCTGAAGGTGAATGCAGAAGCCAATGTTGCGGAGGCTGCTCGTCCGGGTCGTATCACCATTACCGCCGGCAACGCCGAGCCCGTGAAGATCAACGTGCTGCAGGAGGGTGTTCCTGCCGGCGAGACCGTGCTGACCGTTACTCCGGCCGATGCCATCGAGTTCGAGGCCAAGAACAACACGGCCGTCGAGCTGACGGTTTCGACCAACGCTCCCGACTGGACGTTCACCTATCCCGAGTCGTGGATGACGGCCGAGAAGCGCGACAACAAGCTCATCGTGAACGCCAAGGACAACACGGGCGATGCCAACGTAGGCCAGATCGTCGTGAAGGCCAGCGAGGGCGAGAAGTCGGTGAAGATCGCCGTTACCCAGAAGGCCGGCAACGAGGGTCCCGTTTCTCCCGAAAAGGTCAGCGGTTCGCTCTCGTGCGCCGATGATCTGAACATCTCGTTCGTACACGACGCCGTGGATCCCGTCACGAAGACCCTGACCTTTACGCTCGACAAGGCTGCCGCAGCCGACGTGCGCGTGAAGATCGCTCTGGACGGCCAGCATGTCGACGAGGTCAACTTCGACAACGGCACCGAGTACGTGGTATTCCCCGAGGGCCTCTGCACTGTGGCTAACGACGGTATCCTGACCGTTCCCGCCGGCGAGACCTCCGCAACCGTCGAGGTGACGATCACCCCGAGCGCCGAGCAGATCGCATACGTCACCACCTACATGGTTCCCCTGCAGGCCGTAGCCGAGACGGAGAACCTGACCGTCGCTGACGCCTATGTCGACCTGTTCGTCAGCCGTCAGAGCTCGAAGAAGATCCGCAACATCTGCTACTTCGAGGTCAACGACTGCAACCCGCTTAACGCTATCGAGTACATTCTCGAGGACGGTCAGCCTTTCTTCGATGCTGTCGTGCTCTTCGCCGGTAACATCAACTGGGATCCCGACAAGCAGAAGGTTTACATGAGCGCCAACCCCAACGTGCAGGCGCTGCTCGACAACTCCGAGGAGCTGCTCCAGCCGCTGCGCAAGAAGGGCATCAAGGTGCTGCTCGACATTCTGGGCAACCACGACCAGGCCGGTCTGGCCGGTCTGACCGACTACGGCTGCGAGCAGTTCGGCCGTGAGCTGGCTCAGATCTGCCTCGACTACAAGCTCGACGGCGTAGGCTTCGACGACGAGTACTCGACCTACGGCTATTCGACCACGCTCTGGTTCGCTCCCCCCAGCGCGGCGCATGCCGCCCGTCTCTGCTACGAGACCAAGAAGGCCATGACGGAGCTCTGCCCCTGGGAGACCTGGGTACACCTCTACTACCTCGGCTATATCTATTCGACCCTGCCTTCGGTGACCATCGACGGCGTCGAGCACCTGCCCGGTGAGTTCATCGACAACGTATGTGCCGACTACGGCGGTGCTGCCGCACCGGTCAACGGCATGGAGAGAGACCGCTGCGCCGGCAACTCGATCCAGCTCAACTACGGCAGCACCATGTCGGAGAGCGAAGCCAAGCAGATCATGGATAACGGTTACGGCTGGATCATGTGGTTCGCATTCGACCCTTCAGGAACCGGTACGGTCAACAGCAACCGCGCGCACTCCTACCAGCAGTTCCGCAACATGGCTAAGGGCTGCTACGGTCAGGATGTCCTCGAACCGAAGAACGTTTACAACAAGCTCGGCGAGGGCCGCTACGATCCGAACCCGCACCCGATCAACTAATTTCCGATCCGACGCGGCGCGTCCCGGCTTCGGCCGGGATGCCGCCGGCCGGGTCTAACCAAACCTTAATTTACGGTTGTAAAGAATATTTTCTAAAAACCTGAAAAATGAAATTTTCTAAATTATTTTATTTCGCCGCCGCTGCTCTCCTGATGGGTACGTCCTGCAGCGATGACGATCCCGTGACCCCCATCGAACAGCCCAAGGAGGATGCGATTTCTCTGATGCCGACCTCGGCTACGGTCAGCAGCAAGGGCGGCAAGGTGTCGACCATGGTTACCAGCTCCAAAAAATGGACGCTCGCCGATAACGAGAACGCATACGTGCTGCCGTCGGTGAATGAAGGTGTCGAAGGCGACATCGTGGAGTTCACCGTACAGCCCAACGACAAGGAGGTGGATCAGGTATTCACCTACGACTTCGTCTGCGGCAAGAAGCACGCTACTTTCCAGATCACCCTTACCAAGAAGGCCTCGCAGACGGAAGAGCAGCTGGAAGTGATCTATACCGAGGGGGCCAATATGCTGCCTGCAGAAGGCGGTACGGTCAAGGTGTTCGTTACGAGCTCCGGCGAGTGGACCCTCGAAGGATCGTATGGCTTCGTTCACCCGTCCGCAACGACCGGTGAGGACGGTGCCGAGGTCGTTTTCGACGTCGATCCCAACGAGACTTACGAGGACGTGACTGCCGACTATCTCTTCAAGATGGGCAGCAAGGAGGTTCCCTTCCAGATCGTCGTGGCGGCAGCTGTTCCCGAGCTCCTCGAGATCAAGTCGAAGAGCGAGATGCGTCTGGCCTACACCGAGGAGAAGCGTCTGGCCGTAGAGTTGAACACCGACGTAAACACCCGTGACCTGCATGCCGAAATCGTTTCGGATGTCGAGGGCTGGCTGACCTATGCGATGGCCCGTCCTACCGAGGGCGGTACGGAGAAGGATGTTACGGCATACTTCACCATGGCGCAGAACGACGGTGAGACCGCACGCGAAGCTACCGTAACCATCAAGGGCGCCAAGACCGGCGCGGCTACGCTGAAGATCACCCAGCTGCCCCGCACGATCATCGAGCCCGAGAAGACGGCTTACTACCTCAGCGTCGAGTCGCAGTCGATCATCGTTCCCGTGACGACCAACGTCGAGTTCGACGTAGCGGTCAGCGAGGAGGGCGACGGCTGGGTTACCTTCGTCGACTACGCGGAGAACAACCTGAATTTCACCATTGCCGAGCTGGGCGATTCGCCTGCTCGCACCTGCACGGTGACCCTCACCGAAAAGAATGCTCCGGACAACGCCGAGCCCGTTCAGGCCCGGATCGAGATCTCGCAGAAGCCCAAGGGCCTGATCGAGTGCGTGGCCGATATGCGTAAGTCGCGCTGCTACTTCATGACCTCGACGCTCCAAAACGCATCTGCGCTCAACAACCTGGAGGCCGGTACCCTCGAGGCGCTGGTAAATATTCAGGAGGCCCGCACGAAGGGCACCCTCTCGACTGTAATGGGCGTCGAAGGCAAGTTCCTGCTCCGCCTCGGCGATGCCACGTTGGACTGGAATCAGATTCAGCTGGCTACCAACACCGGTAATTACACGAGTTCCGCTCTGAAGCTCACCGAGCTCAACCGCTGGTATCATCTTGCCGTAACGTGGGGCGGCGGCCAAATCTGCTTCTATATCGACGGAGAGCTCATTTACCGCGCTACCACTTTCTATACGCTCAAACCGAGCTTCGGTATCGCCAACTCCGGTTGGGAGAGCGACTACAATCGCTATTTCTGGATCGGCTACGCCTACAATGCCGAGCGCTACTTCCCCGGTTACATGTCCGAAGCCCGTATTTGGAACCGCATTCTGACCAAGGAGGAGATCAATGCCGAGAACCACTTCTATCACGTCGATCCCGCATCGGAGGGTCTGGTGGGTTACTGGAAACTCAACGGCCATCAGGAGGGAGACAAGTATTCCTACACGGTCAAGGACTACTCGACGTCGGGCAACCACATGGTAGGTGAGATCAATGTCCGTGCTGCGGGCAACCAGCAGGAGGGCGATTGGGGTATGAACTGGGTGGAGACCAGTCTTCCGTAATCCGTAACTACGAACAAACGATCAAAGTCAGCGGCCGGGCCTTCGGGCCCGGCTGCTTTCGAATCGAACCCGCTCTGGCGCGGGCGGGGTCAAGAGCCCGGCGGGAGCACTCCCCCCCCCGAAAACCAATTTGAAACGAAACCCGAAATTTCATGAACAATCCTTTCCGATACATACTGATGGGGTGCGCTCTCCTCTGCGGCGCTCTTCTCGGAGCATGCTCCGACGGCGACGAACAGATCATCGAGGAGCAGCCGCGACCCGAAGTACCCTATCTGAACGTTTACTCGGCCTCGTTCGACGAAGCAGGCGCCGACGGCACGACGTTCCGCGCGACCGTCGAGTCGAACCGCACCGTCGAGGTGGAGTCCTCCGCCGAGTGGTGCGAGGCGGAACTCAAGGCCGATACCGAGCAGAACAACCTCGAAATAACCGTATATGCCAACCCCGACGAGAAGGGCCGTCAGGCGACCGTCACGGTGCGTGCCGCCGAGTGCGAGCCTGTCGAAATAGCCATCAGCCAGCAGGAGCGCAAGCCCGGCCCGTTCCTTACCGTTTCGACCCGTGAATTCACGGACGTTCCGGTCGAAGGGGCCACGCTGAAGACCACCCTTACGACGAATCGCGGCGGCGTGCAGGTTTCGAGCGACGCGAAGTGGTGCGTCGTATCCTATAACCCGACGCTCAAAACGGACAATATAACCCTGACCGTAGCCCCCAACGAGGGAGAGAGCCGCACGGCGACCGTCACCGCAGCGGCCGCCGAGTGCGAGCCCGTCGAAATCGTCGTCACGCAGCTCGAACGGCTCGACGACGCATGCGAACTGCTCTCCTTCGCGATCGAACGCGAGAAGAACCCCAATCTTACGAAAACAATCGAATTCCGGTTCGACACTGAGGCCGCTACGCTCGAGGCCATGTATCTGAAATGGATCGAGGGGGCGGAACCCGAGATGATGATTCCCACCTTCGAGTTCGAAGGCGCCCGTGCGACGGTCGATGGCCGCGAAATCGTGTCGGGCGTGACGCCGCTGTCGTTCGCCGACGACGTGACGCTCGACATCGAGGCCCAGAACGGCGACCGGAAAAGCTACCGCATATCGCTCAACTGCCCGCAGATAAACCGCGAGCTGGCTGTGCTCCACGTGCGTCCCTCTTCGCTGATTTCGGGCAAGGAGTACTACGTGCAGACGGCCATCGAACTCTATGACAAGACCCCCGGTGCGACCGGAGGGGGGTGGTGGAACACCGATGAGAACGGCAAGACGATCGAGATGCGCGGCCGCGGCAACTCGACATGGGGCCTGCCCAAGAAGCCGTTCCGCATGAAGTTCCCCGAAAAGTTCAGCCCCATCGGTCTCGACCACGCCAAGGCGAAGAGCTGGGTGCTGTTGTCGCAGGACATGGACAAGTCGCTGATCCGCACCCATATCGCATTCGAATATTCGCGTCTGCTGTTCAACGCTGCGGAGGGGTATCACGATCCCAAGGCGGTGCTCTTCACGGCGGCGTCGAAATATGTCAACCTCTACTACACGGGCGACTACTATTACAGCGACTCGGGCCGCACCGAGCATCTCGAGGGCGAGTACATGGGCGTCTACCAGATGAGCGACCAGGTCGAGCGCGCCGAGGGGCGCATCGCCGTGGACAAGCTCGACGACAAATCCTCGTCCGACGACATCAGCGGCGGGTACATCGTCGAGACCGACATCCACGAAGGCAATTTCTACTCGGCTGTGAAGGGCATCAAGATGACCTACAAATACCCCAAGGACGACGAGTGCAAGCCCGAACAGTACGCCTATATCTCCGACTTCATAGGCAAGGCCGAGCAGGCGCTCTACGCCTCGAACTACAAGGATCCGCAGAACGGCTGGCGCAAGTGGTTCGACGAGAAGACGCTGGCCGACTTCATCATCATCAAGGAGCTGGCCGGCGATCTGGACGGCTACACGAGCACCTATCTCTACAAGCGCCGCGGCGTCGACAAGTTCTTCTTCGGCCCGATCTGGGACTGCGACAAGGGGTGGAACAACGATAAGCGCGTGCCTCACTCGCAGTATCGGCCGCTTCTGAACCTGATGATTCATGCCGGATTCTGGATGCCTCCCTATGTCGAGAACGACTGGTTCTGGCGCTTCTGGAGCGACGAGACGTTCCGTGCGTTCGTCCGCGAACGCTGGGCCGCCCGCCGCGACGAGCTCATCGCCCTGACGAACCGCGAACTCGACCGCATGTCGGCCGCCATGACGAAGGCCGTAGAGGCCAACTTCACGGTGTGGCCCTTCTATTACCAATACAGCAACGAGGCCAACATGCCGGCGCGGACGTATGCCGAGGAGATCGAGCGCATCCGGACGCTGACGGCCGAGCGGGCCCTGATGCTCGACAAACTGTTCCTATAACGGCGCATCGCTCCCCGGCTGCGGCCGGGGAGCGATGCCGGAAAACAAACATACAACTACGCAGATGAACAATACTCCCGTATCCCCCTTGCGCTGGGTGCCGTCGCTCTACTTCGCGATGGGCTTGCCGTTCGTGGTTCTGAACATGGTCTCGGCGGTGATGTACAAGGATTTGGGCGTCACGGACTCTCAGATCGCCTTCTGGACATCGCTTATCATGTGGCCGTGGACGATCAAGTTTCTGTGGAGCCCCTTTCTGGAGCTTTTCCGCAGCAAGAAGTTTTTCGTAGTAGCCACGCAGCTCGCCAGCGGCCTGCTGTTCGGCCTTGCGGCGCTGGCGCTGCACCTGCCGGCGTTCTTCGCCGTGACGGTCGCCCTGTTCGCCGTGGTTGCCTTCAGCGGCGCCACGCACGACATCGCGGCCGACGGCGTTTACATGTCGGAACTCTCGACCTCCGACCAGGCGAAGTACATCGGCTGGCAGGGGGCGTTCTACAACCTCGCCAAGCTGGTCGCCACGGGCGGTCTGGTCTGGCTCGCGGGGTGGCTGATGGAGTACTTCGCCGCCGCGGACAGCGCCGGCATCGCCGCTTCGCGGTCGGCTTGGAGCGTCATCTTCCTGGTTCTGGCCGGCCTCATGCTCGCCGCAGGCTTCTGGCACATGCGCGCACTCCCTCTGGGAGGTGCGGCCGCTTCGCAGAGCCACACGGTCGGCGAGGGCCTCGCCGGTCTGCGCGAGGTCATCGTGTCGTTCTTCGCGAAGCGCCACATCTGGGTCTATATCGCCTTCATCATCCTCTACCGGTTGGGCGAGGGCTTCGTGATGAAGATCGTGCCGCTGTTTTTGAAGGCCGATACGGCTGCCGGCGGTCTGGGTCTCACGAACCAGCAGATCGGTCTCTACTACGGCACGTTCGGCGCCGGGGCATTCCTGCTGGGCTCGCTGCTCGCGGGGTATTACATCGCGGGCCGGGGTCTGCGCCGCACGCTCTTCTCGCTGGTGTGCGTCTTCAACCTCCCGTTCGCGGTCTACGCCCTGCTGGCGTGGTTCCAGCCCTCGAACATGTGGCTCGTCGGCGGAGGCATCGTCATGGAGTACTTCGGCTACGGATTCGGATTCGTGGGCCTCACGCTCTTCATGATGCAGCAGGTCGCACCGGGCAGACACCAGATGGCGCACTACGCCTTCGCGTCGGGAATCATGAACCTCTCGGTCATGCTGACCGGCATGGCTTCGGGCTACCTGAGCGACATGCTCGGTTACCGGACCTTCTTCGTCGCCGTGCTGCTGGCTACCGTCCCCGTTTTCGCGATGACGCGCCTCGTACCCTTTACCTATGACGAACAAACTAAAAAGAAATAAGACAATGAACAACCTCAAAATCATGGGAGAGGCTCTCCCTGACATGCCGTGGGAGGAGCGTCCCGCAGGCTACCGGCACATCATGTGGCGCTATTCGGCCAATCCGATCATCGAGCGCGACCAGCTTTCGACCTCGAACTCGATCTTCAACTCGGCCGTCGTGCCTTTCAAGAAAGGGAAGTACAACTATGCCGGCGTGTTCCGCTGCGACGACACCAACATCCGCATGCGGCTGCACGTGGGCTTCTCGGTCGACGGTCTGAACTGGGACATCGCCGAGGAGGATGTGCGCTTCGAAGGTGCCGACCCGGAGGTCGGGACCTGGGTCTACGGCTACGACCCGCGCGTGGTGAAGCTCGGCGACAAATACTACGTCACCTGGTGCAATGGCTACTGCGGCGAGCCGACGATAGGCATCGCCTGGACGACCGATTTCGAGACGTTCCACCAGCTGGAGAACGCTTTCCTGCCCTACAACCGCAACGGCGTGCTGTTCCCCCGCAAGATCGGAGACCGCTACGCCATGCTGTCGCGTCCGAGCGACCGGGGACACACCCCCTTCGGCGACATCTACTACTCCGAATCGCCCGACCTGGAGTTCTGGGGACGCCACCGTCTGGTCATGCGCCCCTCGCAGTTCGAGAAGAGCGCCTGGCAGTGCACGAAGGTGGGTGCCGGCCCGGTTCCCATCGAGACCTCGGAGGGGTGGCTGCTGATCTATCACGGCGTGCACCAGACCTGCAACGGCTTCAACTACTCGTTCGGCGCGGCCCTGCTCGATCTCGAACAGCCGTGGAAGGTCCTGGCGAGAACGGGCGCCTACCTGCTCGCGCCGACTGAGACCTACGAGTGTATGGGCGACGTTCCCAACGTGACGTTCCCCTGCGCGACTCTCCACGACCCTGCGACGGGCCGCATCGCCGTCTACTACGGCTGCGCCGACACCGTTACGGGCCTCGCGTTCGGCTATATTCCTGAAATCATCGAGTTCACGAAGAAAACCAATATCCTCTGAAGCCATGTATTCCCACGATAACCGCACAGTCATCACGCTGGACGCCGGAGGCACCAACTTCGTCTTCGGCGCCATGCGCGCCAATGAGTTCATCGTCGAGCCGATCACCGTATCCTCGAATGCTCACGATCTGGACAAATGTCTCGCGACGATGGTCGACGGATTCCGCCAGATTATCGACCGCCTCGACGAAAAACCCGTCGCCATCTCGTTCGCATTCCCCGGTCCGGCCGACTATCCGAACGGCATCATCGGGGGCTATCTGCCGAATTTCCCCTCGTTCCGCGACGGCGTGGCTCTCGGGCCGTTCCTCGAAATGACCTTCGGCATTCCGGTCTTCATCAACAACGACGGCGACCTGTTCGCCTATGGCGAGGCGCTGGGCGGCGCCCTGCCCGAGGTGAACGCCCGGCTGGACAAGGCCGGCAGCGCGAAGCGTTACCGCAATCTGCTGGGCTACACCTTCGGAACGGGCTTCGGCGTGGGCATGGTCGTGGGCGGCGAACTGAACCGCGGCGACAACTCGTGCGTGGAGACCTTCTGCCTGCGCCACAAGAAGATGCCCGACGTCATCGTCGAGGAGGGGGTGGCCGTGCGTGCCGTGAAGCGCGTCTACGGCGAGCTCTCGGGTAATCCCGACCACGGGTTCGAACCCAAAGAGATCTGCGAGATCGCCGACGGGAAGCGCGAGGGCGATGCCGAGGCCGCCAAGGCCGCGTTCGCCGAACTGGGCGAGATCGCGGGCGACGCCATGGCTACGGCCGTGACCCTGACGGACGGACTCATCGTGATCGGCGGCGGAATCACCGCAGCGCGCAAATACATCATGCCGGCGCTGCTCGGGGAGCTGCGCGCGAAGATGCGCCAGCTCAACGGCGACACCCTCGACCGCGTGCAGATGAAGGTCTACGATCTGGACGACGAGGCCGAGTTCGCGGCCTTCGCCCGCGGCGACATGCGTCCCCTGCAGGTGTATGGCTCCGAACGCTATGTGGCCTACGACCCGCAGAAGCGCATCGGCGTGATGATTTCGAAGCTGGGCGCCAGCCGCGCCATTTCCGTCGGCGCCTACGCATTCGCCCTCTCCATGTTGGACAAAAAAGAGAATGAACAATGAAACCTTTCAGATTCGAACCTATCCTCAAATCCCTGATCTGGGGCGGTGACAAGATAGCGCCCTACAAGGGCATCGATACATCCATGCCCAATATCGGCGAGAGCTGGGAGCTCTCGGGCGTCGCAGGCGACGAATCCGTAGTCGCCGGGGGGGCTTATGCGGGCCGCACGCTGCCGCAGCTTATCGACGAGCTCAAGGAGACGCTCGTCGGTAAGTCCGTCTACGAGCGTTTCGGCACCGAATTTCCGCTGCTGGTGAAGTTCATCGACGCGCGCGACGACCTCTCGATCCAGGTGCACCCCGACGATGCCCTGTCGCAGATGCGTCACGGCAAGCACGGCAAGACGGAGATGTGGTACGTCGTGGGCGCCGATAACGGCGCCCACCTCAAGGCGGGCTTCTCGCAGAAGATCACCCCCGAGGAGTACGAGCGCCGCGTGGCGGACAACACCCTGACCGACGTGCTGTGCGACTACGCCGTGCAGCCCGGAGACCTCTTTTTCCTGCCCGCGGGACGCGTGCACGCCATCTGCGCAGGGTCGTTCGTCGCCGAAATCCAGCAGACTTCGGACGTGACGTACCGTATCTACGATTACGGCCGACTGGGCAAGGACGGCAAGCCCCGCGAGTTGCACACCGAGCTGGCGAAGGATGCCATCGACTACACCGTACTGCCGGACTACCGGTCGCACTACGCGTCGGAGAAGAATAGCGAGACGCAGCTCGTGGAGTGCCCCTACTTCACGACGTCGCTCTACGACCTCGACGCTCCGGCCGAAAAAGACCTTTCGGAGCTCGATTCGTTCCTGGTGGTGATGTGTCTCGCCGGCCGGGGCGTGCTGGTGGACGACGAGGGCGGCGAAACCCCGCTCCGGCAGGGCGAAACGCTGCTCGTGCCCGCCGCGGCCCGAAGCATCCGCTTCATCCCCGAAGGAGAGATGAAACTGTTGACAAGCCATCTGTGATTATGCGAAAAGCAATAGCCGCCCTGATTACAGTCCTGTCGCTCGCGGGCAGCGTCCATGCCCAGCGGCCCGTCGACTGTGTAGACCCCTTTATCGGGACGACGAACTTCGGCACTTGCAATCCCGGCGCCGTCGTGCCGCACGGCATGATGTCCGTGGTGCCGTTCAACGTCATGGGCTCCGATGCGAACCTCTACGACAAGGACGCCCGGTGGTGGTCGACGCCCTACGAGTTCCATAACAAGTTCTTCACGGGCTTCGCCCACGGGGCCTTGAGCGGCGTGGGCTGTCCCGAAATGGGGGCCCTGCTGACTATGGCTACCGCGGGTCCGCTCACGGTCGATTACCGGGAGTACGGCACGACGTATAGGGACGAAACCGCTTCGCCGGGCTACTACGCCGCGACGCTCGACCGCTACGGCATCCGTGCCGAGGCTACGGCTACGGCACGCACCTCGGCCGAACGATACACCTTTCCGGAGGGTACGGGCCATATATTGTTGAACCTCGGCGAGGGGCTCACCAACGAGAGTGGTGCCACGGTGCGGCGCGTCAGCGCCACTGAGATCGAGGGTTCGAAGCTCCTCGGTACCTTCTGCTACAACCCGCAGAAGGTCTTCCCGGTCTACTTCGTACTCCGCGTCTCCCGTACCCCGTCTGCCTCGGGCTATTGGAAGAAGCAGCGCCCGATGACGGGCGTCGAGGCCGAGTGGACGCCCGATAACGGCAAGTACAAGCTCTATACGCAGTACGGCCGCGAGCTCTCGGGCGACGACGTGGGCTACTGGTTCACGTTCGACGACCTGCGCGAGGGCGAGGAGGTCGAGGTGCGGATGGGCATTTCGTATGTCAGCATCGACAACGCCCGCCGCAACCTCGATGCCGAGCAGGCGGCCGGCGATTCGTTCGACGGGCTGCATGCCGCGGCGGAACGGCGCTGGAACGACGACCTCTCGCGCATCCGCGTCGAGGGCGGCACGCCCGAGCAGCGGACGGTCTTCTACACGGCGCTCTATCATACGCTGATCCATCCCAATCTGCTCAACGACACGAACGGGGAGTATCCGCTCATGGAGCGCTCGGGCGAAACGGGTGTTTCGGCCGACGGCGACCGCTACACGGTCTTCTCGCTGTGGGACACCTACCGCAATGTCCACCAGCTGCTGACGCTCGCATATCCCGAGCGGCAGCTCGATATGGTGCGTTCGATGGTCGCCATGTCGCAGGAGTGGGGCTGGCTCCCGAAATGGGAGCTCTACGGCCGCGAGACCTTCACCATGGAGGGCGACCCGGCCGTTCCCGTCCTCGTCGACACGTGGCGCAAGGGGCTGCGCGACTTCGACATGGAGGCGGCCTACGCCGCGATGAAACGTTCGGCGACGACCCCCGGCGCACAGAATCCCATGCGGCCCGACATCGACCCCTACATCGAGCGGGGCTATATTCCGCTGGGTTATTTCGCTGGGGACAATTCGGGCGACAACTCCGTGTCGCATGCCCTGGAATACTACGTCGCCGACGCCGCGCTGGCGTGGCTCGCCGCCGAGCGGGGCGAGCACGAATTCGCCGCCGAACTTCGCCGCCGCGCCGCGGGCTGGAAACATTATTACTCGGAAGAGTCGGGCACCCTGCGTCCGCGCAACCCCGACGGGGAGTTCCTCGCCCCCTTCGATCCGCGGCAGGGCGAGAATTTCGAGCCCGTTCCGGGTTTCCACGAGGGTTCGGCCTGGAACTATACGTTCTTCGTGCCCCACGACGTCGAGGGACTGGCACGTGCGATGGGTGGCAAGCGTAAGTTCGTGGAGAAGTTGCAACGCGTCTTCGACGAGGGCCTGTACGACCCTGCGAACGAACCCGACATCGCCTATGCCTACCTTTTCAGCCGCTTCCCCGGCGAGGAGTGGCGTACCCAGCGCGAGGTCGCACGGCTGCTCGACAAGCACTTCACCACCCGCCCCGACGGAATACCCGGAAACGACGACACGGGCACCATGTCGGCCTGGGCCGTCTTCTCGATGCTGGGGCTCTATCCCGATTGCCCGGGCGAGCCGTACTACACGCTTACGACGCCCCTTTTCGACCGGGCCGAGATCGACACTCCGCACGGCACGCTCACCATCGAGAAGCACGGCGACGGCCCTTACATCCGCCGCATGACCCTCGGCGGCAAGCCGCTCGCGAAATACCGTCTCCAGCACGACGAACTGCTGCGGGGCCGGAACCTGACCTTCGAACTTAAAACCGACAAATAACATGAACCTGACAAAATTACTGGCCGGAACACTGCTTCTTTTCGCAGCCTGCACGCAGGCCCCGCTGTCCGGCGACGACTACACCCGCTTCGTCGATCCGAAAATCGGCACGGGCGGCCACGGTCACGTCTTCGTCGGCGCCAATGTCCCCTTCGGCATGGTGCAGCTCGGGCCCACGAGCATTCCCCAGCAGTGGGACTGGTGCTCGGGCTACCACGAGAGCGATTCGACCGTCATCGGATTCTCGCATACCCACCTCTCCGGCACCGGTATCGGCGACCTGTTCGACATCACGGTCATGCCCGTCACGGGCGGGGTGACCTATGCCCGCGGGGAGGAGGCCGACCCCGCCTCGGGCCTCTGGTCCTACGCCGACCGTTCGCGTGAGGTCGCACGGCCCGGCTACTACTCCGTACCGCTAACCCGCTACGGCATTCTGGCCGAAATGACCGCCACCGCGCGCGTGGGGCTGCACCGCTATACGTTCCCTGCGGCCGAGGATGCCGACATCGTCATCGACCTCGAAAACGGAGGTTGCTGGGACAAGGCGACCGACACCCGCATCGAGGCGGTCGGCGACCGCCGCATCGAGGGCTGGCGACACTCCACGGGCTGGGCCAAGGACCAGCGGGTCTATTTCTCCGCCGAATTCTCGCGACCGTTCGCATTCGAGAGGGTAGGAGACCATTACGCACGAGCCTCGTTCGCAACAGCCGACGGCGAGCAGGTGCTACTGAAAGTAGCATTGTCGCCCGTGAGCGTCGAGGGGGCCCGCGCGAATCTCGCGGCGGAGCTCCCCGGCTGGGACTTCGACGCCACGGCAGCGGCGGCCGGCAAGGCGTGGAACGACGAGCTGGGCAAAGTGCGCATAGAGACCACGGACGACACCGCCCGCAAGATCTTCTACACGGCACTCTACCATGCGATGATCGCTCCCGTCTCGTTCTGCGACGTCGACGGCGCCTATCGCGGCGCCGACGGCGAGGTGCATGCCGACCCCGGACATGCGGCCTACACCGTATTCTCGCTCTGGGACACCTACCGCGCCAAGATGCCGCTGCTGACCCTGACGCAGCCCGAACGCATGACCGGCATCGTCGGGACGATGCTCGACATCGCGGACGAGCAGGGGCGTCTGCCCGTATGGCACTTGTGGGGCAACGAGACCGACTGCATGGTGGGCAATCCCGGCATCGTGGTGGTGGCCGACGCCATCGTCAAGAATATCCCCGGCATCGACCGCGAGCGGGCTTTCGAGGCTATCCGCCGCACTGCCATGAACCCCGACCGCGGCAACGGCCTGCGCATGAAATACGGATATATCCCCTGCGACCTCTTCAACGAGGCCGTGGCCTACGACATGGAGTATGCCGTGGCCGACGGTGCCGCCGCCCGGGCCGCCGAGGTTTTGGGCAAGGCCGGCGATGCGGAGTATTTCGCCGCCCGCAGCCGCTCCTACCGCAACTATTTCGACCGCTCGACCGGCTTCATACGCGGCCGGGACAGCCGCGGAGACTGGCGCACCCCCTTCAATCCCTTCTCGTCGGAGCACCGCGCCGACGACTACTGCGAGGGCAACGCCTGGCAGTATACGTGGCTCGCGCCGCACGACGTGCAGGGATTGCAGGACTGCTTCGGCTCGCGGGGCCGGATGATCGAAAAACTCGATTCGCTCTTCACCGTCAGCTCCGTCATCGAGGGTGCCGAGACCTCGCCCGACATTTCGGGCCTTATCGGTCAGTATGCGCACGGCAACGAGCCTTCGCACGCCACGCTCTACCTCTACGCGATGCTCGGGCAGCCGTGGAAGACGGCCGACAAGGTGCGCCAGGTGCTCACGACGCTCTACCATGCCGAGCCCGACGGCCTTTCGGGCAACGAGGACGTAGGGCAGATGTCTGCCTGGTACGTGCTCTCGTCGCTGGGCATCTACGAGGCCGAGCCCGCAGGCGGCCGCTACTGGTTCGGTTCTCCCTTGTTCGACAAGGCCGAGATCGACGTTCCGGGCGGCACCTTCACCATCGTTGCCGAGAACAATTCCAACGAAAACAAGTACATCCGGCGCGTATGGCTCGACGGACGGCCCTATACCAAACCCTATATCGACTACGCAGAGATCATGCGCGGCGCCGAGCTACGCTTCGAGATGGGCGCCGAGCCCCGGGTGTGGTACTGCGCCGACGAACCGGCGGAGTATGCCGACCAGCGGCCCGCTCCTGAGGAGCGGCTTTTCCGGTCGGAGGCCGTCGAGGCCGAGATCGAGCGTGTCAGCGCCCTGCTGACGAACGACCGTCTGCGCTGGATGTTCCGCAACTGCTTCCCCAACACCCTCGACACGACGGTGCACTACCGCGAGGACGGGGAGGGCAACCCCGACACCTACGTCTACACCGGCGATATCCCCGCCATGTGGCTCCGCGATTCGGGGGCGCAGGTGTGGCCCTACGTGCAGCTGTGCGCGGCCGACCCGGCCCTGCAAAAGATGATTGCCGGGGTCATCCGCCGGCAGTTCAAGCTGATTAACATCGACCCCTACGCCAACGCGTTCAACGACGGTCCCACGGGGCGGGGCGAGGACGTCGGCTACCCCGGCAACGAGCAATCGCCGTGGGTCTTCGAGCGCAAGTGGGAGATAGATTCGCATTGCTATCCCATACGGCTGGCGCACAGCTACTGGAAGACCACGGGCGACACTTCCGTTTTCGGCCCGGAGTGGGTCGACGCCATGCGCAGCATCCTGGCAACCCTCAAGGAGCAGCAGATGAAGGAGGGGCCCGGAGACTACATCTTCCTGCGCCGCACGGACCGTCAGCTCGACACCCGCTGTCACGTGGGGCGCGGCAATCCGGTGAAGCCCGTGGGATTGATTGCCAGTGCGTTCCGCCCCTCGGACGACGCCACGACTTTCGGCTTCCTCGTTCCCTCCAATTTCATGGCCGTCACTTCCTTGCGCAAGGCGGCCGAAATCCTGCGGACGGTCAATAACGAGCCGGAGCTGGCCGACGGGTGCGCCGTCCTGGCCGACGAAGTGGCTGCGGCCCTGCAAAAGTACGCCGTGGTCGAACATCCGGAATTCGGGAAGATCTATGCCTTCGAGGTCGACGGCTTCGGCGGCGTGCAGCTCATGGACGACGCCAACGTGCCCTCGCTGCTGGCGATGCCTTACCTGGGCGATGTAGACCGCAACGATCCGATTTACGAAAATACGCGCCGTTTCGTATGGAGTACGGAGAATCCCTACTTCTGGCGCGGTGCGGCGGGCGAGGGCATCGGCGGTCCGCATATCGGCGTGGAGATGATCTGGCCGATGAGCATCATGATGCGGGCTTTCACGTCGACCGACGATGCCGAGATCCGCGACTGCATCGTGGCCCTCATGACCACCGATGCCGGGACGGGATTCATCCACGAATCGTTTTCGCGCCACGACGCGGCAAACTTCACCCGTCCCTGGTTCGCATGGCAGAACACCCTGTTCGGCGAGCTGATCCTCAAGCTCGTGAACGACGGAAAGGTAGAATTACTAAACTCAATAAGATGATGAAGAAATACGCATTCATGATCCTTGCCGTACTCTCGGCCGCCTGCTGCGGAAACCCGCCGCAGGAGGATCGACTACGTCCCTCGGAGTATGTCTCGACGCTCGTCGGTTCGCAATCTGACTACTCGCTCTCGACGGGCAACACCTATCCCGCCGTAGCCCTCCCGTGGGGCATGAACTTCTGGACCCCGCAGACCGGCAAAATGGGCGACGGTTGGGCCTATACCTACGGCGCCCACACCATCTGCGGGTTCAAGCAGACCCACCAGCCCTCGCCGTGGATCAACGACTACGGGCAGTTCTCCCTCATGCCCGTGCGCGGCAAGGACAAAATCGACGAAGAGAGCCGCCGCAGCTGGTTCTCGCACCAGTCCGAGGAGGCGCGGCCCTACTATTACAGCGTCTACCTCGCCGACCACGACGTGCGGGCCGAAATCGCACCCGCGGAGCGGGCGGCCGTCATGCGCTTCACCTTTCCGGAGAGCGACGAATCGGGTGTCGTCGTCGACGCCTTCGACCGCGGGTCGCGGGTGGAGATTCTCGACGACTGCACCGTGGCGGGCTACACCACCCGCAACAGCGGCGGCGTGCCCGACAACTTCCGCAACTGGTTCGTGGTGCGTTTCGACAGGCCGTTCGATTCCTTCCGCACCTTCGACGGCACGCGCGAAACCAAAGGATCGACTATCGAGGGCGACCATGCCTTGGCGGCGGTCTATTTCGCCACCCGCCGCGGCGAGCAGGTGACGGCCCGCGTCGCATCCTCGTTCATCTCGCACGAGCAGGCTCTCTGGAATCTCGAAACGGAGCTCGCAGACGACGGCCTCGAGGCCGTGAAGGCCCGGGCGCAGGAGCGCTGGGACGAGGTGCTCGGCCGCATCGAGGTCGAGGGCGGCACCGAGGAGCAGTACCGTACGTTCTACTCCTGCCTCTACCGTTCGACGCTCTTTCCCCGCAAGTTCTACGAGATCGATGCCGAGGGCAACCCCATTCATTACAGCCCCTACAACGGTCAGGTGCTCCCCGGCTACATGTACACCGATACCGGATTCTGGGACACGTTCCGCAGCTTGTTCCCGCTGCTGAACCTCGTCTACCCGTCCGAGAACGCGAAGATGCAGGCCGGACTTGCCAACGCCTACCGCGAGAGCGGATTCCTGCCCGAGTGGGCCTCGCCGGGCCACCGCGGCTGCATGGTCGGAAACAACTCCGCATCCGTCGTCGCAGATGCCATCCTCAAGGGCATCACCCCCGAGGAGGATATCGAAACCCTCTACGAGGCGATGCTTTCGGGCCGCACGAAGGTGCACCCCGAGGTCAGCTCCACGGGACGCCTCGGTCATGAATATTACAACACGTTAGGCTACGTGCCCTACAACGTGGGTATCCACGAAAACGTAGCCCGCACGCTCGAATATGCCTACGACGACTGGTGCATCGCGCAGGTGGCCCGCAAACTCGGCCGCGAAGAGGATGCCGCCATGCTCGAAAAGGCGTCGCACAACTGGCGCAACGTTTTCGACCCCGAAACGAAGCTCATGCGCGGCCGGAATGCCGACGGTACGTTCCAGTCGCCCTTCAGCCCCTACAAGTGGGGCGACGCCTTCACCGAAGGCAACGCCTGGCACTACACCTGGTCGGTCTTCCACGATGTCGAGGGGCTGGCCGATGCGATGGGCGGCAAGCAGGAGTTCGTGCGAATGCTCGATTCGGTTTTCGTCGTGCCGCCCATCTACGACGACAGCTATTACGGCGTCCGCATCCACGAAATCACCGAGATGCAGGTGGCCGACATGGGCAACTACGCCCACGGCAACCAGCCCGCGCAGCACATGATCTACCTCTACGACTACGTCGGGCAGCCCGCCAAGGCGCAGTGGTGGACGCGCGAGGTGATGGACCGTCTCTACAGCGCCAAGCCCGACGGCTACTGCGGCGACGAGGACAACGGACAGACCTCGGCGTGGTACGTCTTCTCGGCGCTCGGGTTCTATCCCGTGTGCCCCGGTGCCGACGAATACGCCGTCGGCTCGCCGCTCTTCCGCAAGGCGGTCATTCACCTCGAAAACGGCCGCGAGGTCGTGATCGAAGCCTCCGAAAACTCGCCTTCAAAACGATACGTCAGCCGCATGACCGTTGACGGACGTGCAGCCGAAAAACCGTTCCTCGGCTGGTCGGAACTGAAGGAGGGTGCAACCGTGAGTTTCGATATGACGGAGTCGCAGACCGACGAATGATCCGCCGCTGACGGAAACATCGTCGATATCCGCATGTTCCCACCGCAATACGCCGATAATGAAACCGGAGTTTCGGAGAGGTCTGATCCTCCCGAAGCTCCGGTTTCCTATATACGGCGTTACCGGGCCCGCCTTTCGTAAAGGGCAATGCGTTTCTTGCAGAGACCGGTCACCAACTCGCCGGGCTTTCGGACACGATTGGGATGCTGTATTAGTTCACCGGGCATGATAAGGAATTTCGGATCGTACCGTGCATTAGCTAAAATCTGTTCAGTATGGATCGACCGAGATTCGTTCGATTCGAACAGAAGGGGTAATTCACCCGAAAATGTACGCGAACGGTGGTGCAGGATCTGCACGTCGCAGGTATCCGCCTCGAATCCGTGGTAAACGTAAAAGAGCGTTCGGTAGTAGCAGACAGCCGCATGCGCCATCGCAAATGCGGATTCGCACAGATACTCCCAATCAATCCGCTGTTCGGCATAACTTACCAGTCGATCGGCCTGCGTGAGAAAAGTACCCATATATTTCGAGGCAACCGGGGCTGCTTGGCCGAAATCGAAATTGCCTTTTGGGCGCGTGTACTTCCGTCGGCGGGACCGATACAGCACGACACCCTCTCTGCGTGCGAAGAATATGAACGGCGTGTAATTCGATTCTGCTTAAAAAAGAAGATGTTTATAAGAACAAAAAAGACGACTGAATCTCAGTCGTCTTTCTGCGGTGCGTAGGGGACTCGAACCCCTGACCCCGTGCGTGACAGGCACGTATTCTAACCAGCTGAACTAACGCACCTCGCTGATTGCGGCTACAAAGGTAATACAAAATTTTTATCCGGCAACATTTTTCGTCGTTTTTTTGCATATTCGTTCGCGTCGCTGCCGGAAGGAGATGTCGGCCGGGGGCCGGTATTCAGCCCCGGACCAGCATCCGGCCGACCCAGACCATCAGCAGTCCCAGTGCCAGGCTGCCGATGAGGTAGAGGGCGAAGTGGAGGAATTCGCGGCCTTGCAGCTGCAGGAAAAGGTCGTCGGCGAAGGAGGAGAAGGTAGTCAGGCCGCCGCAGAAGCCCGTAATCAGAAAGACGTTCATGGCAGGCGTCAGCATGTTGTGGCGGTCGGCCAGTCCGTAGAAGATGCCGATCAGCAGGCTGCCCACGACGTTGACCGTCAGGGTGCTCCAGGGAAAGGCCGAGGCGGGGGCGAGCCAGTGGAAGAGTTTGCCGCTCAGGTAGCGGAGGCAGGTTCCGAAGAAGCCGCCGGCACCGGCGACGAGCATCAGTTTCAGCATGATTTCGATGTTTTATAGTTGTTTCCGGCGGTCAAAGTTACAACTTCCGTTCCAAATCCCGATCGCTCGGGCTGTGGCAAAGGTTTTGCAATGGGGTTGCGAAAAACAGTAACCGAGTTCGCCGAACTCACTTGAACCGAAACAGGTATGCATTTATCACCGAAAGAGATCGACAAGCTGATGTTGTTGTCGCTCGGGTTGATCGCCGAGCGCAGAAAGGAAAAGGGGCTCAAGCTCAACTATCCCGAGGCCGTGGCCTACATTACCTCCACGGCGCTGGAGGGCGCGCGCGAAGGAAAGACCGTGGAGGAGGTCATGAAGGATGCCGCCTCGGTGCTCCGCAAGGAGGACGTGATGGAGGGGGTGGCCGACATGGTGGGGCTGCTGCAGGTCGAGGCCGTGTTTACCGACGGGTCGCGTCTGGTAAGCATCCACCAGCCCATCAAGTAGTAAATTCTTAAAATCGCATGAATATGGAAAATACCAACCAATCGACCCTCTACCCCTCGGAGCCCGGGTTCGCGCCGGCCGGTCCGGTGCGCGTGGGCGGAGTGATCTTCGCCGAGGGGGAGATCGAATATAACGTCGGCCGTCCGGTGAAGAGGATCGCCGTGCGCAATACGGGCGACCGCCCCATTCAGGTGGGCTCGCACTTTCACTTTTTCGAGGTGAACCGCTATCTGGAGTTCGACCGCCCGGCGGCTTTCGGCTGCCACCTCAATATCCCCGCCACGACGGCCGTACGTTTCGAGCCCGGCGACGAGAAGCAGATCGAGCTGGTGCCGTTCGCCGGCAAGCGCCGCGTGATCGGGTTCAACGGTCTGGTGATGGGCTACACGGGCGACGAGAATACGCCGATCTACCTCCCCACGCGGGGCCAGTCCATTCTCCGCATGGCGCAGCAGGGGTTCAAGAGCATCGCCGAGGCGAAGGCCGAGGATGAATACGCCCGATACGAGCAGGAGCAGCAACGGAAGAAAAACGCAGAGAACAAGTAGAGAGTATGGCAACGATAACCAGACAGGTTTATAACGACCTTTACGGCCCCACGGTGGGCGACAAGATCCGCCTCGGCGATACCGATCTGTATGTCGAGATCGAGAAGGACCTGCGCCAGTACGGCGACGAGGTGGTTTACGGCGGCGGCAAGACGCTGCGCGACGGTATGGGGCTGGCCAACAGCATGGATTCGAGCGAGGGGTCGCTGGATCTCGTGATTACCAACGTGACGATCATCGACCCGGTGCTGGGAGTGGTGAAGGCCGACGTGGGCATCAAGGACGGCAAGATCGCCGGCATCGGACAGTCCGGAAATCCGAACACCATGAACGGGGTGCATCCCGATCTGGTGACCGGGGCGTCGACCGATGCCATTTCGGGCGAGCATCTGATCCTGACGGCGGCCGGTATCGACGGCCACGTCCACTATATCGCGCCGCAGCAGGCGCAGGCCGCCCTCTCGAACGGCATCACGACGCTGTTCGGCGGCGGCGTGGGTCCGACCGACGGCACGAACGGCACGACCATCACCTCGGGCGTGTGGAACGTCGAGCGCATGTTGCAGGCCATCGAGGGGATGCCGGTCAATATCGGCATGCTGGGCAAGGGCAACTGCTCGATGCCGCATCCCATCGCGGAGCAGATCGAGGCGGGTGTCTGCGGTCTGAAGATCCACGAGGACTGGGGCTCGACCCCCGAGGCGATCCGGGTGGCGCTCGATGTCGCCGACCGCTACGACGTGCAGGTGGCTATCCACTCCGATACGCTCAACGAGGGCGGCTACGTGGAGGATACGATCGCCGCCATGAACGGCCGCACGATCCACACCTACCACACCGAGGGGGCCGGCGGAGGCCATGCGCCCGACCTGCTGAAGGTGGCTTCGATGCCCAACGTGCTCCCGTCGTCGACCAATCCCACGCTCCCCTTCGGCATCAACTCGCAGGCCGAGCTCTTCGATATGATTATGGTGTGCCACAACCTGAATCCCAAGATCCCCTCCGACGTGTCGTTCGCCGAGAGCCGCGTGCGTCCCGAGACCCAGGCGGCCGAGAACGTGCTGCACGATCTGGGGGTGCTGTCGATGATCTCCTCCGACTCGCAGGCGATGGGACGTGTCGGCGAATCGTTCATGCGGGCCTTCCAGATGGCCTCCTACATGAAGTCGGCCCGCGGCCGGCTGAAGGAGGATGCCGCCGGCAACGACAATTTCCGCGTAAGGCGCTACCTGGCTAAGGTGACCCTCAATCCGGCCGTCACGTTCGGCGTGTCGGACTATCTGGGTTCCGTCGAAAAGGGCAAGATCGCCGATCTGGTGCTCTGGGAGCCGCAGTTCTTCGGCGCCAAGCCCAAGATGGTCATCAAGGGGGGCATGATAAGCTGGTCGAACATGGGCGACCCGAACGCGTCGCTGCCCACGCCCCAGCCGATGTACTACCGTCCCGCCTTCGGCGGCATCGGCAGGGCGATGCCCAAGAGCTGCATATCGTTCGTCTCGAAGGCGGCTTTCCAGCTGGGCGTGAAGGAGAAGCTGGGGCTGGAGCGAATGGTCTGCCCCGTGCTGCGGACCCGTCAGCTGACGAAGGCGGACATGTATCTGAACGGCGGCATGCCCCGGATCGATGTCGATGCCGAGACCTTCGAGGTGCGGATCGACGGCGAGCTGGTCAACGTGAAACCTGCGGAGCGATTCCCGCTCGGACAGATGTATTGGTTCAGTTAAAGGAGACGGAGTTATGGAGAGACAACCGGAAATCTATACCGAAGTGGTCGGCAACATCTTCATGCCCGACTGGTCCGAGACGCTGCGCGGTGCGGATATCGAACGGGTCGAACTGGACCAGTGGACGGCGCAGAAGAGCCGTTTCGTGGCCCGTGGCGACCGTGGCGGCGACTATGCCGTGGCCCTGAAGCGCAATACGCGGGTGCTCAACGGCGATATTCTGGCCTACGATGCCGATAGGAACCGGGCCGTCGTGGTCTATGTCCGCCTGAACGACGTGCTGGTTATCGACCTCAGGGGGCTCTATGCCTGGCCGCACGAGGAGCAGTTGCAGCGCGCCGTCGAACTCGGTCACGCCCTCGGCAACCAGCACTGGCCGGCCGTGGTGCGGGACGAGAAGGTCTACGTGCCGCTGACCGTGGATCGGAAGGTGATGTCGAGCGTCATGGATACCCACCATATCGAGGGGATCACCTACCGGTTTCAGCCGGGCGAGGAGGTGATTCCCTACCTGGCGCCGCACGAGATCCGACGGCTTTTCGGGGGGACGGAGCATCCGGCCCACCAGCACGACGCCTGCGGCGGCGAGGCCGGGCATACTCACGTACACGTGCACGGGTGATGAAACGGTCCAAAGTGGCCCGGCTGCTTCGCCTGGCCGAATTCTCCGACTCGGCCTTTCCCGTGGGGGCCTTCTCCTTCTCGAACGGGCTGGAGACGGCGGCCGACCGGGGACTCGTGCGCGATGCCGCGTCGCTGGAGGAGTATGTCCGGACGATGACCGTGCAGGCGGCGCTCTCGGACGGCGTGGCGGCGCTCTGTGCCCGCCGGGCCGCTGCGGCGTGCGATCTGGAGGGGGTGCTGACGGCCGATGCCCGGGTGTGGGCGAGCAAGCCCGGCGACGAGAACCGGCGGATGACGCAGCGGATGGGACGCAAGCTGACCGAGCTTTCGGAGCGGCTGCTGGCGGACCCTTTCGCGGCGACGTGGGCCGCGGCGGTGCGCGGGGAGCGGACGCCGGACTGCTATCCGGTGGCGCAGGCGGTGCTGTTCGCGGCTGCGGAGCTCGACGAAGAGAGCCTTTTCGCCTCGCACCAGTACGGCGTTGCCAATCTGATCCTGAGTGCCGCCCTGCGTTGCGTGCGGGTGTCGCACTTCGACACGCAGGCCATTCTCTACCGGCTGGGCGATCTGTGCGACGAACTCTATAGGGAGGCCCGCGACCTTACGCTCGACGACATGAACCTCTTCACCCCCGAAGCCGACGTGCTGGCCGCATGGCACGAAAAGGGAAACATGCGGATGTTTATGAACTGATCTAAAGAAATCGTATCTATGTCTACTTGCCGAATCGGAGTAGGCGGCCCGGTCGGGTCGGGTAAGACCGCCTTGATCGAAGCCGTGACGCCCCATCTGTTGAAACTGGGGTTGAAAGTATTGATTATCACGAACGATATCGTGACAACCGAGGATGCCAAGCACGTCCGCAAGATGTTGAAGGGGGTGCTGTGCGAGGATCGCATCATCGGAGTGGAGACCGGAGCCTGCCCCCACACGGCCGTGCGCGAGGACCCCTCGATGAACCTGGCCGCCGTGGAGGAGATGGAGCGCAAGTTCCCCGACACGGACGTCGTGCTGATCGAGTCGGGCGGCGACAACCTCACCCTCACCTTCAGCCCGGCGCTGGTGGATTTCTTCATCTACGTGATCGACGTGGCGGCGGGCGACAAGATTCCCCGCAAGGACGGTCCCGGCATCTCGCAGTCGGATATTCTCGTCATCAACAAGACCGATCTGGCCCCCTACGTGCACGCCAGTCTGGAGGTGATGCGCGAGGATTCGGAGCGCATGCGTCCCGGAAAACCCTTTCTGTTCACGAACTGCATGACGGGCGAGGGTATCGCGGAGCTGGTCGGGCTGATCTGCCGGATGGCCCTTTTCGATGTCGTGCCCGAAGCCGAGGAGGCGTTATGACCGACTTCTCCGCCGTGCGCGAAATGACGCCCTACCTCTCCGACCCGCCGGCCATGGCGGTCGGAACCCCCGGCAAGTCGGGCTATCTGCGCCTGGGGTTCGAGCTCGATGCCTCGGGGCGCTCCATCCTGCGCGACTGGGAGCGGCGGGCGCCGCTGATCGTGCAGCAGGCCCTCTATTTCGACGAGCAGCTGCCCGACCTGCCCTGCGTCTATATCCTCTCGTCGGGCGGCCCCAATGTCGACGGCGACCGCTACGAGCAGCACATCACCGTGAGGCGGGGTGCTTCGGCGCACGTGTCGACCGGGGCGGCGACCAAACTGGCCGCCATGCGCTACAACTTTTCGGCCCTGCGCCAGACCTTTCGGCTGGAGGCCGGGGCCTATCTGGAGTTTCTGCCCGAACCGACGATCCCGTGCCGCCGGACCCGCTTCTGGTCCGACACGGAGTTTCGGGTCGATCCCTCGGCGACGCTCTTCTACTCGGAGATCTACCTCGCAGGGCGGCGCCACCACGAGGGGGAGCGCTTCGCCTATGACCTGCTCTCTGTCGCCTCGCGCGCCTACGGGCCCGACGAACGGCTGCTGTTCCGCGAGAAGTTCGTCATCCGGCCTGCATTCCGCAGCCCCGAAACGCGGGGCGCGATGGGCGGCTACGACGTCTTCGCGAATGCGGTGGTGCTGACCCCGCCCGCATGCGCCGAGGCGATCTATGCCGCGACGGAGTGCATCTCCGACCCCCAGCGGCAGCTGGCGACGGGCATCCTGCGTCTGCCCGACGGGTGCGGTCTGAGCTTCCGGGTGCTCGGCATGGACAGCGGCACGGTGAAACAGGCCGTGCGCGACTTCTGCTCCACGGTGCGCCGGACGGTGAAGGGGCGCCCCCTGCCGCCCGAGTTCCCGTGGCGTTGAACGGCGCTCCTCGATTCTTGTCAAACAACTTACTTTCAGTCGATATGGAAAAAGAGAATACGAAAAACGGAACGGTGGCGGAGGTGCTCTCCGGTACGTTGTGCGGCGCCGGTCAGGTGATGTTTCAGAAGAGCGTCTGGACCTCGCTGCTCTTTCTGGCAGGTATCTTCTGGGGTGCCTGGATCGAGGGCCGGATGGCCGTGGCCTGGGGTGCCGTGGCCGGTCTGGTCGTCTCGACGGGAACGGGAGCCCTGCTCGGCCTGAAGCCCGAAGAGGGCCGGCAGGGGCTGTGGGGGTTCAACGGCATCCTGGTCGGGTGCGCCTTCATGACCTTTCTGCGGCCCACGCCCCTCTGCTGGCTGGCTATGCTGCTCTGCGCCGCTTCGACGGTATGGGTCCGCGAGGGGCTGAACCGGGTGATGGCCCCCTGGCGGGTCAACTCCTTCACCATGCCCTTCGTGCTGATGACCTGGTTCTTTCTGGCCGCCGCGCACGCCATGAAGGGACTCCCGGTCGAGGGGCTTGCCGATCCGGCCTTTCCGGCCTCCTTCTCGGTCAGCGTCGCCGAAGGGTGGCTCGATCTGATCGTCTACGCTCTCAAGGGGGTTGCGCAGGTCTTTCTGATCGATTCGTGGGTCACCGGCCTGCTTTTTCTGGTGGGACTGGCCCTCTCGAACGGTTGGTCGGCCTTCTGGGCCGCCGTGGCTTCGGCGCTCTCGCTCGGTACGATTCTGCTGTTTCAGGGCGCCGGCGCTTCGATCGCCGGGGGCCTTTACGGATTCAGTCCCGTGCTGACGGGCATCGCACTGGGTTCCATCTTCTACAAACCGTCGTGGCGCACGGCGCTGTGGACCCTGCTGGGAATTGTCCTGACGGTCTTCGTGCAGGCGGCGATGAATGTGGTGCTGACGCCGGTGGGGCTGCCCGCGCTGACGGCTCCCTTCTGCATCACGACCTGGCTCTTCCTGCTGCCGCTCCTCAAGCTGAACGATCCGGCGGACTCCGACCACTCCGACTGGGACGAGGGCCGCAAACCGCACCTGAAGCGCCGGTCGAACCGATAGCGTTGCCTGAAAATGAGAAACCGCGGATCGTCCCGGTTTCTCGTTTCTTATTCGGCGTACGGCTGTCACCCCGAGCGGAGCCGAGGGGTCTCGACGGTCGTATCAGCGGGAACCCGTGCGGATCGCGAGGGCGAATGTTCCGGCATGCAGAGATCCCTCGACAAGCTCGGGATGACAGAGAATCCGTCACCTGGAGCGAAGGGCGTAGCCCGCAGTCGAAAGGTCTCGACCTTCCGGAACATTAACCGTCTCGGAGTACATTTTTCTTCGCGATGCGCTATCTTTGCGGTCGAAAACCGATGGAATGATGAACGAAAAGACGAAAGGGGTCCTCTACGGAGCGGTGGCGGCGGCAACCTACGGCATGAATCCGCTCTTCGCATTGCCGTTGTACGAGGAGGGCATGTCGCCCGACTCGGTGCTCTTTTTCCGCTACCTGCTGGCGCTGCCCCTGCTGGGGTGCATGATCCGCGCCCGCGGCCGTTCGTTCCGGCTGAACCGCCGCGAGATCGTCCCGCTGGCGGCGCTGGGCGGCGTGATGGCCTTCTCCTCGCTGGGGCTCTTTCTGAGCTTCACTTACATGGCCGCCGGCATCGCCTCGACCCTGCTTTTCGTCTATCCCATTCTGGTGGCCCTGATTATGGCGCTCTTTTTCCACGAGCGGATCACTCTCCTCACGTCGGGGTGCATCGCCCTGGCGCTGACCGGCATAGGCCTGCTCTACCGGAGCGGGGACGGTGCGACGCTCGACCCCGCGGGCGTTGCGCTGGTACTCCTCTCGTCGCTGGCCTATGCCCTCTATCTGGTGGCGGTCAACCTGCCCCGCCTGAAGGAGATCCCGACCGTGAAACTGACCTTCTACGTCCTGCTCTTCGGCTGGGTGCTCTTCGTCGCGCGCATCGGATTCGGCGGAGGGCTGCAACTCCCCGCGAATCCCGTGCGGTGGCTCAACCTGGGTGCGCTGGCCCTGCTCCCGACCGTTGTGTCGCTGGTGGCGACTACGCGGGCCATTCAATATATCGGCTCCACGCCGACGGCCATTCTGGGGGCGCTCGAACCCCTTACGGCCGTCTTCTTCGGTGTGGCCGTGTTCGGCGAACGGCTGACGCTCCGCACGACGGCCGGCATGGCACTGATTCTCGCCGCCGTGACGATCATCGTCGCCGGAGGCCGGATTGCCCCTTTTCTGGTGCGGTTCCGCAAACTGTTCCCGCGGCTGCCCCGCAGGCGCAGCGCGTGATATAACCTGACGAACTATCGAAATCATGGCAGACAACTATCTGGAGAACAAGATGGAGGAGTACCGGGCGCGAACGGCGCCCCGCAAACCGGCGATGACGCTCGGCCGGCTGCTGGCCCGAAACCGCAGCTGCCGGGGTTACGACGCCGGGTTCATCGTGCGGGAGGACCAGCTCCGCACCCTCATTGAGGTGAATGCGGCCGTCCCGTCGGCTCGCAATCAGCAGGTGCTGCGCTTTCGGCCGGTGCTGGCCGACGAGGCGCCCCGCGTACTGGCCTGCGTAAGGATGGGAGGGGCTCTGCCCGATTTGCACCTGCCGCTGCCCGGAACCGAGCCGAACGCCTTTATCATCGTCTGCTCGACCGTTCCCGAGGATCGGTATGTCGATATCGATCTGGGTATCGCGGTGCAGAGCATGCTGCTTCGCGCCGTGGAGATCGGCCTGAACGGATTGTGCATCGGGGCGTTCGACCGCGAACGCATCCGCCGCGAATTCTCGCTCCCCTGCGAGCCGCTGCTTATCGTGGCGGTCGGCCGGAGCATCGAGCGGATCGAACGGGTCCGAATCGGCGCCGGGGAGGACCGGACCTACTACCGGCGGGACGGTGTGCACTATGTCCCGAAAATAAGACCGGAGGAGCTTATTCTTAAATAGGCTCCTCCGTACCTTTCCTTATCTTTTCTATAATTTCAATACCTGCTCGCCGGCATGCAGTTCGTGCTGCTCACCCTGCCAGATGAAGCGTCCCGTCGTCCCCTCGGGCAGGGTCAGCCGGGCCGTCAGCCTCCCGCGCTTGTCTATCTTGTAATCGGCCGAAACCGTGCCGGCGGGGTGGGGTATGGAGCCCGAAACCTGCTTCAGACCGCATAGCGAGGGTGCGATGCGGATCCTGCCGAATCCCGGGGCGTCGCTGTCGATTCCCAGTATGATGCGGAAAAACTCGATATTCGGACTGGAGCCCCAGGCGTGGCAGTCCGAGCGGCTCGGCTCGGGGGTCTCGGCCCATGTGGTCAGACCCAGCGCCATCTGGTCGCGCCAGATTTGCAGGTTGTCGAGCAGCAGGTCGCCCAGCCCGGCCCGGGCCAGCGCCCGGTGCAGGTAGTAGCGGAAATAGATGGTGGTTTGGATCAGAGACTTGTCCTCCAGCGTGCGGGTCATCACCACCCGGGCCTCGTCGTCCGTCACGATGTCGGCCAGAACAGCCATGGCGTTGACGTGCTGCGAGAAACTGCGGTGGTCGTGCGTGTCGGCGAAGAGACCCCGTTCGGCATCCCAGTACTTCGTGCGGATCGTGCCGCGGATCTTTGCGGCGATGTCGGCGTAGTGCTCCGCCTGCGTCCGGCTGCCGAAGGCCTGCTCCATCCGGACCGAGGCGTCCAGCGCCATCAGATAGATCAGATCCTGAAAGGCCGAGTTGCCCTCCTTCTCCCGAACCGGGTCGCCGCCGTAGAACTCCGCCGCCCAGTCGGCGAAGAACCAGTAGGGGACCGAGGCGAGGCTGTAGTCGGACTTCAGCAGCCCTTCGTACCAGGAGAGAATGCCCCGGTGGGCGGGCAGCAGACTCCGCAGCCAGGCGTCCTCGCCGCGGTAGGTCCAGTAGTCGTGCCCCATGCAGATCCACCACAGCGAGAAGGAGGGGATCAGCTGATAGGGATCGGAGGGATAGCGGCTCATCGTGATCCCTTCGGCGACGATGGACTGGCGTCCCTGTTCGATGGCGTTGCGCACCAGTTTGTCGTCGCGCGTGTTGTAGAGCGAGACGAGCGCCTGGATGCGCGTATCTCCGAAATATTGGAGCTGTTCGTAGTAGGGGCAGTCCATGTAGGTCTCGTGGGCGCAGAGCCGCGCCGTGCGCCAGCCGATGTCGAGAATCCGTTTCAGGTCGTCGTGTCCGGGAGCCTCGAAGGTCGATTCGCGCCGGAAAGGGTAGGCCGAGAAGGTGGCGTGCAGGTCCTCGATGACCAGCGGCTCGGACTTCGTCTCCACGGTCAGCTCTACGAACCGCCACGTGCGCCACCAGAGGGGCGTGAACGAACGGTCGGCTCCTCCGTCAGCGATGATTCTATCGGCATAGCCCGAGAAATGTTTCCCCTCGGTCTCGTTCCGGCTACCCTTCGCGAGGCCTTTGCCGCCCGGCTGCTCGAAGAGCGCTTCGGCATAGGCTATCGTCATCTCGGCGCCTTTGCCGCCGGCGAAGCGGAGGTTCAGGTAGCCCGTCGTGAGGCTGTCGTTGTCCAGCAGCAGCGTCACCCGGTTTCCGGCCGGAATCGTCAGCGGAGCCTTTCCGTCCGTGAAACCCGCCGGCACCTCGATCCCCTCGGCCTTGCGGACGCGCTTGAACCGTTCGGGACGCATCTCCATGGGCGGTATCGGGCGGGGCACGAGCCGGCGTCCCGAGCTTCGGCGGTGGTCCTTTCCGGTGGCCCAGTCGTTGGCCCAGGCCTTTTTCCAGCCGCTGTCGTCATAGTCGGGCAGTTCCCATCCCCAGGGGTATTTCGAGGCGTCGAGCCGTTCGCAGGGGCCGGCCGCGTAGTAGACGCCGCTGGCCGCCAGCGTGAGGGGTGCGTAGGATTCGTTTTTGCAGCAGAGCCAGCTGCCGTCCGTGTTGACGGCGGCCTCGGCGGCGGTGTTGCCCTGCAGGAGAAAGCCCGTCCGGCCGAAGCTGATCTGCGCCTCGGGCTTCAGGCGGGCGAAGTTCCAGACCACGGCGGCCAGCACGTTGCGCCCCGGCTTCAGATAGGGGGCGAGGTCGACCGTCTCGTAGTTCCAGTTGTAGATGTCGCCGCGGGCCGGGCCGAGCGAGACGAACTGCCCGTTGGCGTAGAGCTTGTAGCGGTTGTCGGCCGAGACGTGCACGATGAAGCGTTCGGGGAGGGTCTCCAGATCGAACGCCTTGCGCATGTGGTAGACGCCGAAGCCGTCGAGCGGCTCTCCGGGGACGGAGATCCAGCGGGCGGTCCAGGCGCCGGCGATCAGTTCGGGATGGATGTCGGCCTGACGGTCGCCCTCCAGCCGGATCTGGGCGGTCAGGGGCAGGCAGGTCAGCGACAACAGCAGCATCAGCAGCGTGCGGTTCTTCATAGGACAAGGGGTTTAGGTTGGTACGCAAAGATAGCGATTTCGGCTGCGGCCGCACCCTCTCGGCCCGTTTTACAGGCCATTTTGTCGCAGAAATGTACGATTGTACTCTGGTTTCAGATCTCCGAGAAGAGGTCGAGCTGGTGGAGCAGCGTGAAGGTGAAGAAGACGCCGATGACCAGACAGAGCACGAGCAGCAACGCATCGAGCACGCGTCCCGAGGGTTTCGACGGCCGGTCGGCGTTCGCGCGGACGTATTCGCGGAAGAAGATGTAGAGCGCCGGCACGGTGCTGCACGCCAGCAGGTAGTCTTCGGGGATGCCGAAGAAGTAGACCTTCGACAGGCCGATGAGGGCCCAGTGGCAGAGGAACATCGCCAGCACGATATTGACCCGCTCGGAGAAAGCGAGCATCAGGCCGATGGTGAAGACCGCCACTGAGCAGGGCATGACGGGCATGGTCATTATCGGGAACGAGCGCCCCAGTGCCAGCGAGCAGAAGGGGTAGAGGAGCGGCATGGCGAGCAGCAGCATGGCGAACCCGTTGTGCTGACCGGTGCGTTCGAGCGAGGCGTGCTTGATGCACAGGTCGTAGATCCAGATGCCGCCCATGACGGCCCAGAAGAGGGCCAGCATGCCGTGATACTCGCGCGGCCGGCAGTAGACCATGTAGTAGACGCCTGCGATCCAGAAGTTGAGCAGCGCCATGAAGAGTTTCATGGCCACCCGCACAGCGGGTGCGGGTCGCAGGTAGAGCAGCCCGAGCAGGAGGGCCGCGATGACCGTGAAGACGATCTGCGCAAGCCATGTCGCGGCGTTGTAGGCCGCAATCGTGTTCCAGAAGATTTCCATGATAACCTTAATTGTTTTGTCGTTTGCGCCGCGTCATCGAGAAGGCGCGGCGGTTGAATACGAAGATGGGCAGTGTCGCTCCGGCCGCGAGCAGGCCGATGACGCTCAGCGAGACGGTGGCGTTGAGGAAGAACGCCTGCATGTAGTGCATCCCCTCGTCTGCCCGGTCGAGCGACTGGAGGAACATGATGAGCGAGAAGACCGTCTTGTAGGCGTAGATGCCCGGCACCATCGGCAGCAGGGCCGGGATATAGAGCACCGTCATGGGGCAGCGGACGCTGCGGCCCAGCCACAGGCTGCCCATGCCGATCGTGAAAGCCGCGATGAACGATGCCGAGGCGATGTCCAGCCCCGCGTGACGCATCAGGGCGAAGCGCAGCGCATGACCGCAGGCCGCGAGCAGCGCGATGCGGGGGAAGGTGCGCATCGGTGGATCGGAGATGGCTCCGAATCCGATGGCGGCAACGGCTGCGAAGAGCGCGTCGAGAAGGATGTCCGCAACGATCATAGCAGGGAGTCTTTAACCATTAACAATGTGGCCGAGAGGCCGACGGCGATGCAGATGATGAGCAGCGTGGCGTTGACCAGCCGGCTCATGCCGATCAGCACGTGTCCCTCCACGATGTCGATGACACCGTTGATGAGCGGCACGCCCGGTACCAGAAACAGCGGGCTCGTGGCCAGTGCGATCTCGGCCGCGCAGTCGAACCGCAGGGCGGCTGTGGCGCAGAGCGAGGCGACGAAGGCCGAACAGATGAAAATCAGAAAGTGGTTGATGCCGTGCGCCGTCAAGCGCTGCTTCACGGCGAAGCCGACGAGCGTCGCCGTGAAGACGATCCCAACGGCCGTCCAGTCGCCGCCGAACAACCGGCAGAACGAGGCGTTGGCCAGTCCGACGACGATCAGTGTGAAGACCGGATCCATGCGCGGCTTCTCCACGAGCGTGCGGTAGCGGCGGCGGATCTCGTCGAGCGGCAGCCGCTCGTCCAGCGCATCCCAGCTCAAGGCGCTCAAATCCGAGTTGCGCTCGAAGCTGATCGGCAGCGCCGGTATGGCCACTACGCGCGTCACCGCCTCGCCGCTCGCGGGGTCGAGTACCGTAAGGATGGTGCTCTTCTGGAAGCTCGACAGCTGGACGTCCACGCCCAGCGCCTCGCCGATCCGTCGCGAGTTGCGCACCGCACGCGAGGTGTGCACTCCCGAGCCGAGCTGGTAGGTGGCGTATTCGGTGATGAAGCCGAGAATTTCGGTTAGCTCCTGCTGCGATTTCATGGCTTGCCGCATATTATCGTTGAATCTCTTTTTTCCATTTCTTGCTCGGCAATTCGTGTAAGCCCGATTGCTCTCGGCTTATCGAAATGGTTCCGGTTGCGGCGTCGAACCGCACGGTGTCGTTGCTGAACAGCCGCTCGATGTGGCCGCTGCGGATCATCTCCGCAGTCGGCAGGTGGTGCAGCTGCGGCGGGTCGATCAGCGCCACCGAGTCGCAGAGTGTGAGGGCGATATCCAGCTCGTGGGTCGAAAAGAGGATGCACTTGCCCTCGTCGTGCGCCAGATGGGCGAGCAGCGAGCAGAGTTCGTAGCGGTTCGGCAGGTCGAGGAACGAGGTGGGTTCGTCCAGCAGGATGATCGGGGTCTCCTGCGCCAGGGCCCGGGCGATCATCACCCGCTGGCACTCGCCGTCGGACATGCGCTCCATCGTGCGGTCGGCGTAGTCGGACATGCCGACCGAGGCGAGCGCACGGGTTACGACGGCCGTGTCGTCGGGCTGCATCCGTCCGATCCAGTTGGTATAGGGGGCGCGTCCCAGCGCCACGACGTCGCGGCATCGCAGGTTGGCGATGCGAACCCGTTCGGTGGCGACGAAAGCCACGGTCTCGGCCAGTCGCTGCGGGGCGATGCCGTCGAGCTCCGTGCCGTCGAGCCTGACCCGTCCGTCGCGACGTTCGCCCAGCCCGGCCAGCGCCCGCAGCAGGGTCGACTTGCCGGTTCCGTTGCGGCCGAGCAGGGCCGTGAGCGAGCCGGCGGGGATGGCTGCCGAGACATTCTCGAGCAGGTTGCGCCCGCCGTAACCGAGGGTGAGGTGTTCGATGCGGATCATGTCAGGCGATGGATTGATTGCGGACGACGACCCACACCACGATCGGAATGCCCACGAGGGCGGTGATCGTGTTGACGGGCAGGGTCAGCAGTTTGGATACGATATCGCAGCCGAGCAGCACGCAGGCTCCGACCAGGGCCGCTCCGGGCATCAGAACCCGGTGGTCGGCGTTGCCGAAAAGCATCCGTGCGACGTGCGGCACGGCGAGCCCCACGAAGCCGATGGGGCCGCAGAAGGCGGTGACGGTGCCGGCCAGCAGGGTCGTCGAGAGAAAGATCAGCTGCCGCGAGCGGCGGATGTCGAGCCCCATCGTGCGGGCGTACTGCTCGCCCAGCAGCAGGAGGTTGAGGGGTTTGATGACGGCGACGGCGAGTGCCAGCCCCATTCCGACTGCGGGGAGGAGCAGGGCGAGCTGTCCCCCCGTGACGTCGCCCAGCGACCCCATCGTCCAGATGACGAAGCTCTTCAGGGCCTCCTCGCGGCTCAGATACTGGAGAATCTGCACCACGGCGCCGACTCCCGAGGAGAACATCATGCCCAGGATTAGCATGACCATGATGTCCCGGATGCGGCGGCTTACGGCGGCGATGACGGCCAGCACGGCCGCCGATCCCGCCCATGCAGCCCCCGCGATGCCGAGCGAGGTCATCGCACCGTGACCTGCGGCGCCTAACAGCGGCGCGCCGAGGATGAAGAGCGCGACGCCCAGGCTCGCGCCCGAGCTGATGCCCAGCACATAGGGTCCGGCGAGCGGGTTGCGGAAGAGGGTCTGCATCTGCAGACCGCTGACGGCCAGCGCCGCGCCTGCCGCCACCGCCACGACCGCCTTCAGCAGGCGGATCGAGCGGACGATTTTCGCCGTCGCCTCCGGTACCTCGCCGCCCGTGAGGGCCGCCCACACGTCGCCGGGCGGAATCGACACGGCTCCCGTCGTCAGATCGAAGAGGAAGAGCGCCGCCGTTGCGAACGACAGCACGATAAAAAGATGGGCAGTGCGTGACTTCATGCCGTAAAGATAGCTTTTTTATTCCGATTCGCCGCTGATCGGGTCCGCAAAATAGAGACAGAGCGGGAGTCTGCGCTGCGCTATGCCCGGGATTTGGTCCGATCCTTATATTACCTTAATGTGTCGAAACAAGGATTTCGACACACGCCCTCCGGGTCGGGAAGCCGCTCGTCAGAAACGGACGGCGATATCGTCGTAAGCGAAGTAGGCGGGGGTGGAGAGCCCGTATTCGTTGTTCTTGCTGCCCTGCATGTCGAATTCGATCTTCACGACCGCACCCAGCTGCGAGAGGTCCCAGCGGGTCCACTCCGTGACGGCCTTGCGTCCCTCGATCAGAGTGAACTCCGCCGTAGCGGTCCGGCCGTCGGCCGCGCAGCCCGTGGCGACGATCTTCAGGAAGTCTTCGTCGCCGAAGGCCGGGTTGAAGTTGTCGCCGATCAGGGCGTTGTTCAGCACGTAGGCCGTGTTGACGACCCACAGGTGGTCGACGATGCGGGCCTTTCCGTCGCTGAAACGGAGTCCCGAGGCGGTGTTGCCGTTGACGAATCCGTTGTGTACGCAGAAGTTCCGCGAGCCCTCGTGACCGCCGAAGCCTGTATCGGGGTGGATGCAGGCGACGGAGAGCTGCTGCTGGAAGGTGCTCTGCGTGTAGTCGGTCAGGGTGTAGTGCGAGAGCGCCTCGCCGCCGCCCCAGAACTTGTAGTCGCCGTAGTTGTTCGGGAACTCCGAAGCCAGAAAGGTGTTGTTGTCGTCCGCCCAGCGGTATAGCGTGTTGTCGGTGGGGTAGAGAAGCGGCCCTTCGTATTCCAGATCGACGAGCGACGACCAATTGCGTTCGCCCACGAGGTTATCTCCTCCCTTGTAGTCGGCGTCCTCGAAGGTCAGCACCCGTATTTCGGCCGGTGCGGGTGTCGGTTGAATGATCTCTTCCTCGTTGTCTGAGCAGGCAATCGACAGCATTGCGATTGCACAGGCCAATAGCCATTTGTCCATTTTCATGATGTAATGTTGTTGAACGGTTTTTTCGGGAGGCGAAGATACGAAAAATTTTCGGAAATAGCCGTTACCGCGGGCGGAGGACCTGACCGCAGAAAAAGGGCCGTCTGTTTCCAGACGGCCCTTTTTCTGCCATGCAGCCTGTCGTTACTCCCTTACGCAGCGGACGGGCAGGCCCGTGCCGGAGCGCTCGGCCCATGCGCCGTCGTCGGCGTTGAAGTAGAAATAGCCGTCGTGCGAGGCCCGCATGCGGTAGGTGCGTCCGCCGTTGGCGGTGCTGCCGCTCGGAGCATTGGCCTGGATCAGAATCTGCGCCGAGCTCTGGTAGCTGTTCACGCCGATCACCACTCCCGTGAAGCAGGCCCAGCCCTGGGCCGGGAAATAGGATACCGCGGCATCCTCCGGAGCCTTGCCCGTGTTGGCCGCTTCGGGATCATACCCTTCGTCTCCCTCCTGAAGTTCGCTTTTCGTGCCGTGGATGTAGAAATTCAAACCGTAGGGTTCGTTGTAGAAGGGATTGCCCTCGGCGTTGTAGGCGCTGACGTTGTTGCCTGCGGCATCGTATATCGCCTCCCGGCAGTTGGCTTTCCAGGGGGCCTGCTTGAGCCACGTGGGCGAGATGTTCTCGCTGTGGGAGGTCACGAAGCGGAGCTGGTCGGTCGAGGGGACCCGGTAGCCGGCCGGGCAGGGGTCGTACATCGACTTCGGGCTGCGGGCCAGGTTTTGCTGGTTGCCCCAGAGCATGCCCCATTCGGCCTCGGTGCCGGCTGCGGGCTCGCTCGCACCCTGCGTCCAGTTGTTGGGCGAGTTGTCCAGACCCACGGAGATGAATACCATCGGATTGGCGGCGATGTAGGCCAGGGTCTCGTCGAGGGTGGCGAAGCCCAGGTCGGTGTTTCGGCGGATGTAGTTCTGGTTCCACGTGCCGTCGTACCAGGTGATGCTGGTCGAGGTCGCACCCTCGGCGTCGCTCCACGTGACGTAGGAGTTGAATCCGGCCATGCTGCGGAATCCGGGGAAGGGATCCTTGCGACCCCACTGGTAGTAGAGTCCGCGGGCCGATACGTAGTCCTGATAGGTGGGGTCGGCGACGAGCCCCGGATTCCCGAAGGCGCCCAGGTTGCGGTCGAGCATCGTGCTGTTGATGCCTTTGGCCGTTACCGTCTGGGCGGTGGCGTCGGGATCGTATCCGTTCACGCACCAGAGGTGCCAGGTCCAGAGCACGGTGCCGGCCTCGTCCGTGGCGGCGATGAATACGTTCGCGTTCTCCATGTTCTCGTTCGTGCGGAAATAGATGTAGCCCTCCTTCAGGGTCACCGAGCTGTAGAGAATCGTACTGCTCAGGGTGGGGTCGCTGCCGTCGTTCTGGGGCCAGCTGCCGTCCTTCGCGCGTATCTGCTGCTGGGCCCAGAGAATGCGCGCCTTGACCGGAGCGAGCTCCGCCGTGCCGGTCGGGAGGGGGTTGTTGCCGTTGCCCTTTACCGTGGCCTTGAACTTGTAGAGCGTGCCCGCCTTGCTGACTACATAGGCGTTGGAGGTGCCCGCGGCGCTCAAATCCTCGGCGTTGGCGAACAGGTCGATAGGCCGGTCGCTCACGCAGCGCACGGGAATGCCCCACGACGGGTTGGCGTTGCCGTCTGCCGGATTGATGCCGGTGTCGGTCAGCAGGAAGCGGGTCGCCCGGCTGTCGGTCCAGAGGTTGCCCTCCTTGTTGACGCTGCCGGCGTAGTAGCCGGTGCCGGCTTCGCGCAGACCGCCCCGGAAGTAGAAGTAGGTGCCGCCCAGATAGGCGCCCAGCGTTCCGTTGGCGCGGTTGAGGCCCGAGAGCGTGGTGTAGATGCCCGACGGGGCGATTTTCCACCCGGCGGGGCAGGGGTCGTAGATCGACTTTTCGCCGCCGTCGGGATTGCCGGTCGGGTTGCCCCACAGCCAGGCGCAGTCGGCCGGATCGTCGGTCGTGCCGACGTAGGGGATCTTGGCGTTCGACGGAACGGTGTGGTAGCGCCACGGCTCCTTGACCGACTGGGCGACAGCTCCCTCCACGTCGTTCGTGAAGGAGGTCGCGTCGACCTGCTGCATGCCGTCCGTCACGCCGCTCTGGGCGTAGTGGTAGACCTTGTTGGGGACACCCTGCACATCGCTGCCGTAGCGGGTGGTGTGGGCGATCGATCCGTCGGGCGAGTAGGTGACCGTACCCTGACCGCCCAGACCGCCGTCGGCCCAGGTCAGGTTCGAGTTGCCGCCGCCCAGTCCGGGGAAGGGGTCCTTGCGGCCCCACTGGTAGGTCAGACCGACGGTGAAGGCCGCCTTCTGTCCGTCGTCGATGCGTCCGCCCGCCGTGGCCCCCAGGTTGCGGTCCATGATGAACATGGAGCTGTCGCCCACCCGGAAAGCCTTGCCGTCGGGGTCGTAGTCGCGGAGTGCCCAGATGTGCCAGCTCCACAGCACGTCGCCCGTGCAGTCGTCCGAGGCGTAGGCGGCGATGACGGCATTGCCGTCGATGAACGTGGCGGGGGTCTCGAACGAGATCATGCCGGTCGAGGGGTCGCAGGCGACGTTTTCGATCACGGGAGTCTCTGCGGATTCGGTCGTCCAGAGCAGCTTGGCGCTGCGGGGTCTGATGGCGATGTCGGCGGCCGTCAGGGTTTTGGTGCGGGGATTGCCCGCTCCGTCGGTCCACTCGTATCGGGCGGCCTTGCCGTTGCCCTTCACCGTGGCGTTGAACAGATACTGCGTCGCCGGCCGGCTGACGATGTAGCTGTTGGCCGTGCCGTTGTTCGACAGACGGACCTTGGCCGAGACGCCGAAGCCGATCCGGGCCTTCCTGCCGGCCGGTATGCCCGATGCGGGGACGAACTTCGTACCCAGCAGGATCTCCTGCCCCTGCGACCGTGCGATGACCTGCAGCTGCTTGCCCCCGTGGCCCGGGGTGATCTGGGCGAAGAAACGCTTGGCGGGCTCGCCGGCAGTGAAGGATTCGGGTTCGGCGAGTTCCAGCGCGATCTCGTGCGAGACCGTGGCGGCGGAGTAGTCCACCTCGCCGCTCGTGAGGTCGATGGCGGCCCCTTCGGCCGAGAGGATCTCCTGCTCGTCGGTGCATCGCAGGATGATCGTCGTGACGTCGGTCAGGTCGATCTCCGAGGAGATGGCGAACTCCAGCACCGAGAGCGGGTGGAGGAACCGGAGGACGACACGGCCGTCCTCGGGCTTCGAGATGCCCTCGCTTGCGGCGTAGAGGAAGTCGAGTGCGGCCAGATGCTCCGTGTCGCCGGCCCGCAGCTGCGTCTGTACGGCCGGCACCGAGAGGGGCACGGCCGTCGGGTCGGTCACCGTCGGGTCGTAGGGGTAGCAGGCGTAGAAGTCGTGTGCGGTGGTTTCGTCCGCCCAGTCGGCCTCCTCGCCGGTGGCGGTGAAGGAGGTGGTGGCCTCCGAACGGTCGGCCGCGTAAGGCAGGTTGTCGATCCTGGTTTCACCGGCCCGCATGAAGAGGCCGATCCGGTCTTCGCCGGCGACCCAGTTCAGGATGAAGCCCGTCTCGCCGTCGGAGAACTGGGTGCGGGATTCGTCGTCCGATGCCGAGCCGAGAATGGTCAGCCGGCTGTTCGGGATAAGGGTGCGTCCGCCCTCGTCGATCGGGGCGTCCTTGCTGCAAGCTGCGAATAGGGCGAGCAGGCTCGCCAGAAGGGTCAGTTTTTTCATGATTCGCTTCGTTTTTAAGGTTAGTCCCACCCCTCCCAGTTTTCGAGGTCGTCGATTTGCTTGTCATCTCCCGACAGATCGAGGGAGCTCGCGAAGCCGCATTCGATGTCGATTCGCTCCACAATAATCCCGGGCGGGCAATACCCTCCCCCGGGGCGTTTGTTCTCAAGATCGCTCATAACAGTATTTTTTAGGTTGTCGTTCCCGTTCTGCCGGCGATAGAGCGTATGTAGGCGAATGTCCTACAAATATAGTCAAATATTTGTGAATTATTCGCTTTTCGAGGGAAAAATCATTCGTCGGGAGAGAGCTGCCTGCCGAAGCGGCAGTTGAGGGTGTCGGGCAGGGAGACCTCCTCATTCAGCGGGAGGATGGCCGCGAGGTCCGTCTCGGGCGACCCGGTTCCGAAATCGAAGTCGGCGGCAGAGGTGAAGCGGACGGGGCAGGCTCCGCGGAATCCGAAGCGGGCGTAGAAGCGGCGCAGCTCCTCGTCGGCCGGGATCAGCATCAGGGCGTCGTACCCTTCGGTCCGGGCCCGGTCGATCGCTTCGTGCATCAGCCGGGTCGCCAGCCCGCAGCGGCGGCGGTCGGCGGCGGTCGCAACGCCGTAGATGTAGCCCGTGCGCCCCAGTTCGCTCCGGAAAGGCAGCAGGTGGAGCATGGCCGACAGACGCCCCTGCTCCGTGACCGATAGCATGTTCCGGCGGTCGAAATAGCGGATCAGAAAGCGGTCGACGAAACGGTCGTCGTCGCCGAACGCCTCCTGCCAGAGCGCCTTGCAGGCCCGTTCGTCGGCGTGCAGGTGGATCGCCGTGCATTTGTTCCACAGCAAAACGGGGTGGTAGGAGCGTTTCGAGCGCCGCAGCCCTTCCAGTCCCATGTCCTCCTCCCGGTTGACGTAGCGGAACCGTGCGGGCAGCTGTTCGGCGAAGAGCCGGTTGATCATCGTGAAGGCGCCGTCGTAGGCCGTGTCGGCCTTCTCGACGTGGCAGTCGAAGGTGTCGCCGTTGATCGGCGAGCCGTAGGTGAAGGCGACGAGCCGGTCGCCCACGTAGAGACAGCCGCCCGACATGTCCAGCTCCTCGAAGTGGTCGAAGGCCTGCTGCATGGCCCGCTGTTCGGCCCCCATCTCCGCCGTGTGCCCCTGTCCGGCGCGGGCCTGCCGCCAGTCCGCCTCGAGCCGCATGCACTCCGCAAACCGTTCGCGGACGAGCGGTTCGTAGCGGTAGTCGTATTCCGACGTGAAGCGGTTGATGTGGTTGCGCTTGGGCTGGAACCTGCGGCCGGGGAGCGTGCGCAGCTCTTCGGCCAGGTAGATGTAGTCGGCCAGCGAGCGGTCGGCGTCGAAGGCGAACTCCGAGCAGTCGCCGCCCCGCATCGTTTCGCACCCGGCGTCCGAGAGGCCGATCAGCCGCAGCCGCTGGCCGTTCCGGTGGGCGTCCGCAGCCAGCGCGGGCAGGATGCGGGTGAAATCACCCTCGCCGAGCGGCTGCATGTAGCCGAGCCTGCCTCCGCCGCCGATCCGGAACCGGATCACCAGAAATCCGTCGACCACGGCCCAGGCGCTGCGGTAGTGCTCCCGCCAGCAGAAGATGTTGCCGAACGACATGTCGCAGTTGCGGCAGTCGCTGCGCAGGGTGAAGGACTCTATGATCGGCTTGTCGGCCAGTTCGATCGGTTTGAAGGGGATGCTGTCAATCGACGACATAACGTTTTTCGGATAGATGCTTGTAGTATTGCTGTACGAGGGCCTTCAGGCGGCGGCCGGTCGGATCGTCGGGGATGGCATCCTCCGGATAGCGGGCAGCGCCCTCCGGGGTCACCACCTCGTAGCCCGACTCGTAGGCCACGGCCCAGGGGGTGCGCTCCGGTTCGCCGAAGAGGTCGCGGCCGAAGGCGAAGTAGGGCTCCTCGTTGCCCAGTAGCCCCAGCACGGTAGGCATCAGGTCGATCTGCTGGGCGGGTTCGTCGCTCTCGCCCCGGAGGTCGCTGCCGGGGGCGTAGAGGAATCCGATAATGTGGTGGTCGCCCGGCCAGCTTCCCGAGGCGGCGCCGTAACGCTCCGACGATACGTGGTCGGCCACGAAGAGGAACAGCGTCCGCCGAAACCAGCTCTCGCCTCCGAACCGCTCGAAGAAGTCGCGGAAGGCGCGGTCGTCGTAGGCCACGCAGCGGTGGATGGCCGTGCGGCCCGCCGGAAGCTCTGCGGCCAGCTCCTCGGGAACCCGGAAAGGGTGGTGGGCGCTCAGGGTGAAGAGCGTGGCGAAGAAGGGCTCGGGCAGAGCGGAGAGCTCCTCGCCGGCGAACCGGAGGAACGGAGCGTCCCAGATGCCCCAGTAACCGTCGAAATCTCCCTTGCCGTGGCGCGCCTCATACTCCTCGCGGGCGTAGAGCCGCTCGATGCCCGCCGAACGGGCGTAGGCTCCGAAGCCCATCGAACCGCTTTCGGACCCGCAGAAGAAGGCGGTTTCGTACCCCTTGTCGCGCAGCATGCGGGGCAGCTGGCGGCTCTCGCCCAGCGACTGCGGCATCAGCACGAAGGGGGTCTTGAACGACGGGATGCTCCCCAGCACGGCCGGCATGGCCTGGATCGACCGCAGCCCGTTGGCGTACATGCGGCGGAAGCAGTAGCCCGTGCGCATCAGCGAGTCGAGGAAGGGGGTGAAGCCTTTCTCCGGGTTGTCGGCGTAGAGTTCCGGACAGAGATGGGCCGAGTGCTCGGCCGACATGCTCTCCAGAATGAAGACGACGACGTTGCGCCCCCGCAGCGAACCTCCCGTGCCGGCTTCGGGCCGGTGAACGGGGCTGAAGAGCCGGTCGGCCTCCTCGGGCGGGAGGTAGTCCGGAACCTCGATCCGCCCGCTGCTTCCGGCCGTGCGCAGGATGCAGAAGGGGTTGCTCAGGATGCCGTTGGCCTGGGCGCTCGTCGGGACGTAGAGGGTGGCGTTCGAGAGGGTGACTGGGCGCGTCATGCGGGTGAATCCGCCCCGGATGCCGCCCACGGAGAGGCCGGCGGCGAGGGCCAGCACGATCGTGGCTGCGGGGTAGTAGCTCCACGCGCTGCGCAGGGGGGAGCGGGCGACGATGCGGCCGCCGTAGCTCCATGCGAGCAGGCCGATCAGCGCGATGCCGGCCAGCACCAGGTACCAGTTCTCGGCGGCGAACTTCATCGCCAGCAGGGGCGAGTTGCCGTTGTCGGCGAAGAAGATTTCGTCGGCCGTGAAACGTTTCTGCGTGTAGCGGAAATAGACGGCGTCGGCGAGGTTGAGGGCCACCAGCAGCACCGAGTTGACCGAGACGTAGAGCCAAAAGAGCAGGCTTTGCCAGCGCGGATGCTCGCGCACCCGGAGCGGGAGGGGCAGCAGCGCCAGCACGATGTAGAGGGCGTTGGCATAGAGGATCGAAACGGTGTCGAACAGAAGCGACCCCTTCAGCACCCCTCCCCACGATTCGACGGCGCCCATCAGGGGGCGGTTGTAGCTCCAGAAGATCAGCCTGCAAAGTGCCAGCACGACGTAAAGCAGGGCGATACGTCGTGCCGTGAGGGCGGTGTGACTATGGAGCAACCGTTTCATCAGCAGGCTTTCAGCGACATGTCGAGCGAGCGGATCTGGTGGGTCAGCGCGCCGACCGAAATGAAGTCCACCCCGCAGGCGGCGTAATCGGCCAGAGTCTCCAGCGTGATGCCGCCGCTCGACTCCGTTTCGCAGCGTCCGGCCACCTTCTCCACGGCCTGACGGGTCATTTCGGGAGTGAAGTTGTCGAACATGATGCGGTCGACCCCTCCGGCCGCGAATACGCGGTCAATATCCTCCAGCGTGCGGACCTCGCACTCGATGGGGATCTCCTTGCCCCGTTCGCGCAGGTAGGCCTTGGCCCCCAGGACCGCCTTCTCCACGCCTCCCGCGAAGTCGATGTGGTTGTCCTTCAGCAGGATCATGTCGAACAGGCCGATGCGGTGGTTCTCGCCGCCGCCGATCTTCACGGCCATCTTGTCCAGCACGCGCATGCCGGGCGTGGTCTTGCGGGTGTCGAG
>ERZ777306.909-NODE-909-length-54075-cov-9.141725_pt1 | contig 54075 bp, 46 predicted proteins | sample MGYA00374966_ERZ777306 | MGnify/ENA primary metagenome ERZ777306 (study PRJEB29329, sample SAMN06343882) | mouse gut metagenome | isolation source: Mouse cecum | place: Austria: Vienna | collected 2014-11-15 ... | reverse complement strand
TCTTTCTGATTTTCTTCATGGTTTGTTCCCTCCTTCGCCCCATTTCATCCTCCCTGACCGGGTAGTCTTCCTAATATTCTTTATACCACTAGAATATACCAAAACTGGATATACTACAATATACATCGGCAAATTGAAAGAGAAACTTAATATTTCTCCAAAAGCATTGACAGTTTTCGTCTGCTCCAAATGCGTTCTTTACTTTAATTATAGAACAAGCTGACGCAGCGATATTTTGCACAGCGTGTCAAAAAAGGCTCAGGCTGCGGCAGCAGCGGGCTATGCCTGCTATACGAAGCCTTTTTTTAGGAACTGCCGGCATAAAGGGGCTCGTTCTAAGCAGTTCGCTTCACGAACCGCCCCAAAAGGGCTCTGCTGTGCAGTGCTATGCCTTTCTGAGGAACCACAGAAAGCCTTGAAACCCACCCTTTTCCTTGAGCGGGCAAAGCCCGCTTTGCCGTATGGCGGCGTGTTGGCCAGCCGTCGGCTTTGCCGACCGCACGGCGGATTCCACTCGGAAAACGCTTCGTTTCCCATATCCTTCCACGACGCAAAAACAGGTTTTTTGACAGTCTGAATGTTATTTCGCAGTTTTTCTGCCTCAGAATTTCATTCACAGCCCAAAATACAGATTTCCGTCTTTCGCGTATTCCAGTTTTCCCATATATGGTTTACAATAAAACTGCTGTTATTACAATGCCTTACCAGCAAAGGAGGAACTCATTTATGGGAAAACTAGAAAAACTGTACCACTGCTACTTGATGGAACATCAGGAATTGAATGCCAAAAAGCAGCTTACACCTGAGCTGACAGCGTTTTACGGCTTTCTTCGGTTCCGCCTGAATCCAGATGATTTTATAGAAGCAGAAAGCCTGCTGAATGATTTGCTTGCCGTTGTTGAAAAAGAATATTTCATCACCGGCATTGAGTATCTTTCAGAATTTATGAAAGAAATTCTCACAGAATAAAACAGCGCGCAGAGCTGCTGTAAAAATACCCTTTATTTCCCCTGTCCCAAAAACACCGGACAGAAAAAAATCCCTGTCCGGTGTTTTATGTCAAGTATTCTTAGAACTTATCCATAAATAAGATACGTGCAGATTGCACAGTCAGATTTTTCGGCAGGCAGGGAGCTTTTTGCAGGCGTACCGGGTGGCACGGCAGGGAAAAGCGGCAAAGACTGCCGGAAAAGATGGAGCAGGATGTGCGCAGATAATTTACGGATAGGTTCTTATTCCGGCAGTTTGCCGCTTCCGTTGTAATCCGCATATGCCTTACCACGCACCTGCACAAACGTAATTTCCGGGTAGCGGAGGGCAGTCAGGTAGCCGCCATAAACACAGCCCTGGTCAATATCTACCGTACGGTTGATAATTTTCGGCTCCTCCGCAACTGTATGCCCATAGACAACGAACGGCTTGCCTCTGTATTCCGCCGCCCAGTCCAGCCGCTCCGGCCTGCCGTTCTGGTCTGTTGCGCCGGTCGTTTCTCCATAAAGGCAGACCGCGCGTATTTTACCGGAAAACTGCCCGATGGACTCCTGCCGCAGCCCGCCATGCACCACCGCAAGCCGCCGCTGGTCCAGCAGAAGATAATAGCACTGGCTTTCGTAGCACGCCATATAACGGCTGCGGAATACCATTCGTTCCTCCCGCCCCAGCTGCTCCAGCTCCGCAACCGTGTTTTCCAGCCCATGCGAAAGATGCACCTTGTTCCCAAGGAAATAGCGGTATAGCTTGTTGCAGTGGTTTCCATGCACCCAGAACGCACCGCCGTATTCGACCTGCCGCATCCAGAAATCCAGACATGCCAAATTCTGGCGGCCTTTATCTGCCACATCTCCAACAGAAATCAGCCGCCGCCCCTCCGGGTGGGTGTATGCCATGCCGTCCGGTACATAGCCCAGCTTTGCGACCAGCTCCATCAGCTCGTCATAACAGCCGTGTACATCCCCGATGATATCAAATTTATTTCCACGAAATTCCAGTATACGGAATCCCCGTTCCCTGCTTTCCCTCATTTGCAACTCCCTTTCACAGGATACATCGAAAACCTTCAGCGCGGTTTTGCGGCGCATTCCGGTTTCTCTCCCCAATCATATCATAAAACATTGTGCTTTTATAGGGAAAAGTGTTTTTTTGTTAAAATTCTTTTTCAGGCGGCATATACATGATAACAGAAAGCAAATCGGAGGTCGTGATTTCTATGTATGCCAACGCGAAAATACCAGAGCCTTTCTGCCGCCGTGCAGAAAAGCCCCAGCCTGCCAAAGAACCGCCCGGAACAGAAGCTGTCGGACAAAATAATCCCCACGACGGGCAGAAAAAGCCTTTCGCTGTTTCCGCTGCCGAAACGGGCACTTCCACTGAGCAGAAAAAGCCAGCAAACAGCCAGCCGGATAATCTGCCGCTGCTGACATTCCTGCTGATGGAATTTTTCCGCTGAAACATTTTCAGCAATCAATCGAAAATTTTTCCGAAAAAATGGAACGAATCCTTTTTTCCTCCGTCCAACCAAACAGAAATAAAAAACGGCAGGAACAGATAGCTGCCACAGGGCGGCTTTATGGAGGAAAGGAGCGAATAATTATGAAAAACTGGAAAAGAATCTGTTTTGTATGTGTCACTGCGGCAACACTTGCCATCGGGTGCCACAGCATGGCGTTTGCGGCAGGGGAAATCAGTGTGACAGGCAGCGGCGTTGTGCTGGCAAAGCCGGATACCGCCACAATCAGCCTTTCTGTAGAGGCTATTGGCAAAACGTCCGAGGCGGCACAGAAGGAAACCAGCAAAACCATGCAGAAGGTAACTGACACTCTGCTGGAAATGGGAATCCAAAAGGATAAAATCGTTACAACCGGAACATTTGTTTACCCGTCCTATCAGTACGATGACGGAACTGGCAAACGTACCATCACCGGATACCGCTCCACCGCGAATATCCAGGCTGTTACGAAAGATATTGAAAACGCCGGGAAGTACATTGATGCCGCACTGAAAGCCGGCGCAACAGGAACAGACGGCGTATCGTTTAGCGTGGAAAATGAATCTGCGTATTATGCACAGGCTCTGGAAACAGCTGTGAATAATGCCGCAGATTCCGCGGCGGCGATTGCCGGAGCCTATGGCAGGCCTCTTGGTGAAGTGAAAAGCGTGACGGAAAACAGCCGGAGCGCGTATTATGTTGAAAGCTCCAAACGGCAGGCACTGTCCGTAGCAGAGAATTCTGCCGCTGATACAGGCGAAGGCGGCACAACCATTCAGTATGGCGATATCCATGTAACAGCAAATATCTCCGTTGTGTATGTATTCTAAACGGCGGCATAAAGAAACAGGCAGGGAAAAATCCCCTGCCTTTCTTATTTTGACGTTTGCAGCTATTTTTGCTATCACTTCCGTTGTGTGATAAAGTTTTTACCTTCTTCCTTTATAGCTGACCACCAAAAGCCAGACAAAGTAAAGCAATACAAACACAACGGTGAACACAACCGCACTGCGCAGCTGCACCTTTGTCCCCATAAGGAGCATCAGCCCATGATAGAATATGCTGCACACGAAGCCGGACACACATGCCCTGCGAAAAAGCTCTCCAACATTCATTTCATCCCCTCATTTCTGCCATAACCAGCCCGACGGAACATCATTGCCCCAACCCATGAACATGATTATAGACACGTTGTATCAGAATATCCAGCGCGACAATATTCTGCCCGCCTTCCAGCACGATAATATCCGCCGAGCGTTTACTCGGCTCTACAAACTGCTCATGCATGGGCTTTACTGTCGTCAGATACTGGCTGACAACAGAATCCAGACTGCGCCCGCGCTCCTTTACATCACGCAGGATACGCCTGAGAATCCGCACATCTGCGTCCGTATCCACAAAAATTTTAATATCCATCAAATCGCGCAGGAATTTATTCTCGAAAATTAATATGCCTTCAATGATAATAACCTTTGTCGGGCAGATAGTCACCGTTTTATCCGAGCGGTTATGTACGGTAAAATCGTATACAGGGCACGCAACAGGCTGCCCCGCCCGCAGGGTACGGATATGTTCAATCATCAGGCCGGTATCAAACGCGTCCGGATGGTCGTAGTTCAAAAGGCAGCGCTCCTCATAGGTCATATCATCGTGGCGTTTATAGTAATTATCGTGGTAGATGACGGAAACATCATCGCCAAAACGCTCCTTCAGGCGGTCCGTCAATGTTGTTTTGCCGCTGCCTGTACCGCCTGCTATGCCAATCATCATGATATTATCCATTTCGCCGCCTCCTCTTAAATAAAGATAAAAACCCCGAGGGCTTCGCCTTCAAACTCCCACAAGGGGCGTTGCCCCTTGCCCCATAGCCCCATTCCATGCGGCTGGGAACACCTTCCATATTTACCAAAACCTCTTTTAATGCCTTCATCCGGGAAGCGGGGCGAGAGATGCGTCCCCCACGGGGTGCGGGCAGAATCGCACGGCCTCAGAGCCTTTTTCACTGCTCGTTTGTCCCCAGGATGATTCGGATATCCGCATTTGCACCGATTTCAGACGGGGCAACTTCGACCTCCGCTTTATTGAAATACTGCACAAGGTCACTGCCGACTCCCGCCTCTTTGACCTGTATCCGCGTATAATTCTTCTGTTCCCCGTTGTATGTCGTAGCCTCCGCCATACGGTAGCCCTCCGCAGCCAGTTTTTCACTCACGCGCCCCGCAAGGCCTATTACATTCCCGCCATTGGAAACCTCAATCAGCAGGGATTTGCTATCCGCCGGAGTTCCAGTTTCCCCTTCCGGCACTGCGGGCGCAACGTTATAGAACACCCTGTCTACCATCTCTTTTGTTGCATCTGCATCATGCAGGAAATAGGAAACGTTCCCAACGTACTGCCCCACGCCCGGCAGGGTTTCCATGCTGATTCGGGACATATCCAGTTTATTGATATAATTCGCGTATTTCAGCGCATCTGTCAGCGTAACGTCCGTTTCCACGTGTTGATAGAAAATTTTGATATAGTCCGGCAGATTCTTTATGATGCTTTCCGTACTCAGCACTTTCTCCGCCAATGCTTTCAGGAAAAGCTGCTGCACCTGTATCCGCCCAACGTCGCCATCGGCATACCGCCGGAACCGCACAAGCTGCTCCGCTTTTTCCCCGTCCAGATGCTGCATGCCTTTTTTCAGGTCAATCAGCGGGTCGCCGGTATCACGCATATCCCAATGCATATCCTGCGGCACATCTACATCTACGCCGCCTACAGCGTCCACGATTTCCCGGAAGCCCTCCAAATCGACTTTGACATAGTGGTCAATTTTGATACCCAGCAGATCCTCAATCTGCAAAACGGCATTTTTCGGGCCCATCTCTTTGCCGCTGTAAGAATGTACGGCGTTCAGCTTTGCAACCTGATTATAGGAGCGGCCCTCTTTATTCAGGTTTTCGCGCACCTCATCACAGATAGACACGCGGGTATCACGCGGGAGGGAAACCAGATTGATGCTTTTCTGCGCGCTGTCATAATGTGCAACAAAAATAACGTCCGTCCTCGTTCCGTCTTTATCTACGCCGAACACTGCCACATTCATTTTGATATCGCGTTTCAAAAACGCATCCAAAAGATTCATATCCGAAGCAGATTGAATGATTTCCTGATTGGAAAAGGGTACATCGCCCGTCACCTTATAATAGGCAAACGCCGCGCCGCCCGCCAGTACCATAAATACGGAAACCATGGAGCATACAATCTTAAAAAACGTCTTAAATGGATTGAATTTTTTCTTCCGTTTCGCCATCCTTCTGCCACGCCTGTTTTCAGCCATTCGTTCCCTGTCCTTCCTCTGTATATTGTGTTTCCGGTTCTGTCGGTTCCTTGCCGTAAATCCTTTGCTCTATCAGTTCTTTTGTTCCTTCCGGATCCAATTCGACATAGGAGCCGGGGTCGCCAAGATAAGGAATGGTATCCATCGTCATACGCGCCGGAGAAATATCTTTAATGTATTTTACATATTTCAATGCTTCTGACAGCGTTATATCGCTTTCCGTACAATCCAGAGCAACCGCTATCAGGTCGTTTATGCTCCTCAGAAGCGTGTCCGTACTGCAGATTTTTTGCAGCAAAGCCTGCATGAACTGCTGCTGCACCTCTATCCGCTTCAGATCCTTTGCGGCATATCCCATGCGGAACCGCACAAGCTGTTCCGCCTTCGCGCCGTCCAGATGCTGCATACCCGCTTTCAGGTTGATGACCGGACCGCCGTTATCGCTCATATCCCAGTACATGTCCATCGGCACATCAAAATCCACACCGCCCACAGCATCCACAATCTGCCGGAAGGCGTCCAGATTCACTTTCACATAATAATCTATCTGCACGCCGAGAATCTCCTCCAGCATGGCAACGGAAAAGGCATTGCGGTTCTCTTTCCCCGCATACGCGTGCAGTTCCGTCAGCTTACACTGGCCGTATACGCCCGTTTTATCCGGCACATACTTGTTATTTTTTTCCAGATAATCAATCATTTCCGGCGTCATCGTCACTCTGGTATCCCTCGGAACGGAAATCAGATGCAGCTCCTTTGTTGTCGTATTGAAGCTGACAAGCATGTTCACATCCGTCCGGAAACCATCTTCGTCCGTGCCGAACAGTGCGACGTTTATGATTTCGTCCTCAATTTCCGTAGGCGCAGCGGCAGCCGCCACAAAATCCGGCTTTTCCGCTTTCGCCTGCCATTTGTCCATCGTGACATAGAATTTGGCAGCAGCGTATGTCCCTGCCAATATCAATACCAAAAATACCACCAGAAGAACGCTTCTGCGGCGGTGGCGCTTTTCCGCCCGACGCCTCTGCTGCATTTTCTGCTGATAAATACGGCGGTTTTCAGCCGCACGCGCCGCACTGCGCGGATTATCGCGCCATTCCTCCTGCGAATAGGGCTGGCGGCGTAAACGCTCCTGCCGCTCCTGCCGGCGCAGGTACTCATCATTCGGCCTTCTGTGCCGGTTGTAGTCTGCTCGTCTTTCTCCCATAATATGCGTTCCCCTGTTTTTATTTTATCCTGTTTTTTCCTCACAACAGAATAGCTTTCGCCTAAAGATTTGCTGTAATCCTATTATTATAGCAAATTCCGCAAAAGCTGACAATATCGCTTTTTCCATTTTTCAGGGCAGCCGCCTTTTACATGCGCCTGTCTTCCATTATTATACACAATTCCAACCGCAATAAAACTACAAATTTCTTAAAATTGCGGTAATTACTGCGCTCTTTCTGCCTGATTCATGCTTTCTTAGCGAATTTTAAGCAGTATTGTCTTTACATTTCGCCGGTTTTTTCGTATAATATCCGAATGCTGCACTGTGCCAGCACAAACAACCCTATACCAGTACCCGTAAAAAAGGAGATGTTCCCATGTCTGAGCAGGAACCCCGCAATTTTCTGCGCCGTATCCTTCCCGAATTGAAAAAACTGGCAAAAACCCTTTTCCCTTTTCTCCGGACGGCCCTGCCGCTTTTTTTCTGCGCGCATGCCGTAACAACGCTTGTCTGTGCCATTAATGCGGACCATTTATATCTGCTTGCGGAAAATTTTTTGCAGCATCCGCTCCTGCTGGCGCTGAACGTTCTGCCGGTACTGCTTGTAATGCTCCTGTTGTATTATATCAGCCGCAGGATGGTTTTTTCCATCGGGCTTACCGCAGGGCTTTTTGCCGCAATGGCTATTGCAGACAGCATCAAATCCTCCATGCGGCAGGAACCGCTCCTTCCCACTGACTTAACACTGGCAAAAGAGGCCCTTGCCATATTAAAAACCTTCCCTGACTTTACACTGCTTGTGGGAGCTTTCGGCATTATTTTTTTCCTGCTCCTGCTGATTCTGGCCCTTCTGCTTGCCAAAGGGCGTGAATTTGCTCCGAAGGCCCGGCTGAAAGGTATCGGCGGCGTTCTGCTCTGCGCGCTCCTGTTGAATTTCTGTTATGCCAGCCAGCCGCTTTATGACAGCTTTCCCACAATAGGCAACCCCAATTTTCAGGTCAACCAATATGCTTCCCGCGGGTTGATTTATTCTTTCCTGCATCAGGCAAACGCCATGCAGGTCAAAAAGCCGAATGGCTATATCGCGGACGCGTTTGAAGCCCTGGAGGGGCAGCCTATTTCTGTCAATACAAATAAAAAGCCCCATATCTTCATGATTATGGGAGAGGCTTTTTCCGACCTGAGCGAAAATGAACATATCAGCTTTGAGGGCTACCGCGACCCGCTGGAACAGTTCAAGGCTATCTGTGCCGAGGAAAATGCAGTCAGCGGACATATTGCCGTACCCAATTACGGCGGCGGCACCTCCAATACGGAATATGACGTTCTAGCCGCCTGCCCGACGCGTTATTTAGGCAGTTCCCTGCCCTCCTACAATTTCATACACAGGGAATTTGACGCACTGCCCCGCCGTCTGCGGCAGATTGGCTATGATACGCTTGCCATTCACCCCGGCAACGCCTGGTTTTACAACCGCCAGAACGTCTACCCTCATATGGGATTCGATGACTGCTATTTTTTAGAGGATTCCTTTGATTTGGAAAAACAGGGCTATGGCGCCTATATCAGCGATGAGGCGGCTGTGGACAAAATCTTTCAGACTTTCCGCCAGCACATCCGCAAAACAAATGCGCCGCTGTTTTCCTTTACCGTTACCATACAGAACCATGGACCTTATGAAAAAAAATACGGCAGCCAGCCGCCCAATTTTTCCACGGACACCGCGCTCACACCCGAGGAAACAGACCTGCTCCGGCAGTATTTTCACGGCGTTTCTAAAGCGGACGAACAGCTCGGGCGGCTGTGGCGGTTTGCCAAAGATTCCCCTGAGCCCATTGTGCTCGTTTATTTCGGGGACCATCTGCCCGGCTTTTCCAATGGCATGGATTTTTTCAGCCTGCTGGATTATCCGATTGATGCGGAAGGCAGCCTTGAGGAACAGCTCGCGCTCTATCAGACGCCTTTCCTCATCTGGCAGAATGATGCGGCAAATGAGCTTTGCGACATCAAACAGACAGCAAAGGCGGCGGAACTGCCGGAAAACGGCATCATCAGTTCGTATTTCCTCAGCCCGCTTCTGGCGGAACTGCTTGGCATGGACGGGCTTTCCCCGCTCTTTGATTACAGCTGCCAGCTGCGCAAAAAACAGCCTGTCTGCGCAGGGGAAATCTATGTAGACGAATGGGGCACGTATACCAATTCGATTTCAGAGGAACGGCGCGAAGCCGTAAAAATACTGCGTAACTGGCAGTATTATAAGCTGTTCGATCAAAAACTGTAATTCAAAAAGGACAATAGATGCGGCAGAGCCATACAGCTATTGTCCTTTTTTATTTCAGACTGTCCGGCTGTGCGTTGTCCTGTTGGTATGCAGGAACATCGCAATGGCTGTGGAACAGATAATCAGATAGCCCAGCCAGCTGAACGCGTCCGAAACCTGGTTAAAAATGAGATATCCCAGAAGCGCGGAAAAGAGTATCTGCGAATAATCGTAAACGGAAATCTCCCTTGCAGGCGCGTAGCAGTAAGCCATTGTAATCGTAAACTGTCCGCCTGCCGCCGCAAGCCCTGCAAGGAGCAGTATTCCCAGCTGTTCCAGCGTCATGGAAGTGTACTGGAACAGCAGATATGGCAGCGTGACAACACAGGAAAAAGCAGAGAAGAAAAAAACGATAAAGGGGCCTTTTACCCCACGCTGGCCCAGCGCACGCACATAGGTATACGCAATACCCGCACCAAGCCCGCCCAAAAGCCCAATGAGCGCAGGGAACAAATCCATATGCAGCCCTGTTGGCTTGACGACAAACAGCACACCCGTAAACGCCGCCACGACACAGCCGCCCTGAAACAGGCTGACACGTTCCTTTAATATCAGTATGCCAAATATGACCGCAAAAAAAGGCGACATTTTATTTAACATGGACGCGTCCGCAAGCACAAGATGGTCAACGGCATAAAAATTGCAGAGAATGCCAACCGTACCGCAGATAGAGCGATACAGGAGATATTTTTTTGATGTCCTGTCCAGCTTGATTTCGGGGCGTTCCTTCCATAATATAGCCGCGGCAAACAGCATTGCCACAAAATTCCGGAAAAAGCTTTTCTGGATCGAAGGCAGGTCGCCGGAAAGCCTTACAAACAGATTCATCAGGGCAAAAAAGAACGAGGACAGCAGGATACAGTAAATTCCCTTGTTTTTCTGGCTCATAAATGTTTTTCCTCCTCCCCTTTGGAAAGGGCACGGGCTTTGCGCGTTTCCGCCTCCTGTTTTGAATAGACACAGCCGCAGTAATCCTGACGGTACAGGCCATATTCCTGAGAAAGCTGGCAGGAACGGCGGTAGCCGTTTTTCTTTTTGAAATCAGAAAACAGATACGCCGCACCATATTCCTCTGCCAGCTCCCTGCCGATTTCATTCAACACCTGTGCGTTTTTGTGCGGGCTGATGGAAAGCGTTGTTGTAAAATAATCAAAGCCCCCTTCTGCCGCTGCCTTTGCCGTGCGTGCAAGGCGCAGACGGTAACAGGAAAAGCAGCGTTCCCCTCCTTCCGGCTCTGTTTCGTACCCCTTTGCCATCGTATAGAATAATTCCGGCTCATATTCCCCCAATAGGAAGGAAACCGGCACAGGCAGGGACATCTCCGCCAAAAGCCGCCTCTGTTCCTCCGCGCGGAACCGAAATTCCGTTTCCGGAGAAATATTCGGATTATAGTAGAATACCGTAATGTCAAAATAAGGCGCAAGATATTCCAGTACGTAGGAAGAACAGGGCCCGCAGCAGCTATGCAGGAGCAGACGCGGGCGCGCGCCGGATGCAGCAATTTCTTTCAGCGTTTTTTCAAGCACAATGGAATAGTTTTCTTTCAATGGTACTCCCTCTTTTCTGTAAAATCCCTCTTTGTATTATCAGCAAGTGTAACAGGAAACATCAAGGAAGTAAAGAGAAGGAATGTACGAAAAAAAGTACAAAAATAATTCACAAAAATGCAGTTTTTCAGAAAGAAGAATTAAAAAAAGTTTCATGAAAATTTACAGGAAACAGGAAGGATTTTGCACAAATCGCGCCTGCGGCAGAAAAATGCGACATGAGTAAAGATGAAACTTCCGCCGCGGCAAGAACGGAAAACAGAAATGATTATATGCAGAAAACCGCAGAACTTCAACAAAAAAGGCTTGACAAAAAGCCCCACTCATGGTAAAATATCTCACACATTATGAATATGCAAATCACCCCATGATTTCTGCCAGTATAGCATAAGGGAACACAAATTTCAATAAGTTTTTTGGCAGGTGGTGTTTTTTTTAGGCGAGGTGCATTAGAAACATTGGCTGAACGGTTTGTTTTTTATTCATTTTATACGAGGATAGGCAGCTTTCCTGTGGCTTATCCAAAGCATCAAATTAGAATTTCCTGAATGACCGGACTTTTGTTCCGGCCGCTGATCAAAGGCGGCTGGTGCAAAGGTCTACTGTTGTTTTGGCAATTCTAAATTTTTTTGGGCGGAGGACAGGAGCCGCCCTGTATATCGGCGCAAAACCATTATTACGAGAGGTGACAAGATGGAAAAAAACAGAATTCAAGCGCTCCGTTTCGGGGAAACGACAAGGATGAGTTATTCCAAGATTGACGAAGTCCTGACGATGCCCAACCTGATCGAAGTGCAGGAGAACAGTTACCAGTGGTTTTTGAAAGAAGGGCTGAGGGAAGTTTTTGAGGACATTTCCCCAATTACGGATTTCAGCGGCAACCTGATTTTGGAATTCATTGATTTTTCGCTGGATTCCGAACCAAAGTACTCCATTGAGGAATGTAAGGAACGTGATGCGACATATGCGGCTTCCTTGAAGGTAAAGGCGAGGCTTTACAACAGGGAGCTGGACGAACTGAAGGAACAGGAAATCTTCATGGGCGATTTCCCCCTGATGACGGAAACAGGCACCTTCATCATCAATGGCGCGGAACGTGTTATCGTCAGCCAGCTTGTGCGCTCTCCCGGTATCTATTATGCGTCGGATTTTGACAAGGTCGGCAAAAAACTGCTTTCTTCCACCGTAATCCCCAACCGCGGCGCATGGCTGGAATATGAAACAGACTCCAACGATGTATTCTATGTACGCGTAGACCGGACAAGAAAAGTTCCCGTAACAGTGCTGATTCGTGCGATGGGCGTAGGCACAGACGCAGAGATCAAGGAGCTTTTCGGGGAAGAACCCAAAATCATGGCAACCATCGACAAGGATATCGCAAAATCCTATGAAGAAGGCCTGATTGAAATTTACAAAAAGCTGCGTCCCGGCGAACCGCCCACAGTAGAAAGCTCCGCTTCCCTGCTGAACGGCATGTTCTTTGACCCCAAGAGGTACGACCTTGCACGGGTAGGACGCTATAAGTTCAACAAAAAACTGGCTCTGCGCAACCGTATTCGCGGGGCAAGACTTGCGGAAAATGTAATCGACCCTCTGACAGGTGAAGTCGTTGCGGAGGCAGGCGAAATCATGACAATGGAGCTTTGCGACAAGGTGCAGGACTCCGGCGTAGATGCAGTATTTATCGAACTGGAAGAAAAAGAGCGGGCAGCAAAAATCCTTTCCAACCGCGCGGTCTGCATTGATTCCTATATTGAGGAATACGGCCTGACAGCAGATGAGCTGGGCATAAAGGAACACGTATATTATCCCCTGCTGGTGAAAATTCTGGAGGAATATCAGACAGCGGAGGAGATCAAAGCCGCTATCCGCGAAAATATACACGAATTAGTACCTAAGCACATCACGCTGGAGGATATTTTCGCTTCCATCAGCTATGTGATGCACCTGGATTACGGCTATGGCAACGTAGACGACATCGACCATCTGGGCAACCGCCGCATCCGTTCCGTAGGCGAGCTTTTGCAGAATCAGTTCCGCATTGGCCTCTCCAGAATGGAGCGTGTGGTGCGTGAAAGAATGACAACACAGGATTTAGCAGTTGTTACGCCGCAGGCACTCATTAACGTGCGCCCCGTAACGGCGGCTATCAAGGAGTTCTTCGGCAGCTCCCAGCTTTCGCAGTTCATGGACCAGAACAACCCGCTTTCCGAGCTGACGCATAAGCGCAGGCTTTCCGCGCTTGGTCCCGGCGGTCTTTCCAGGGAACGCGCGGGCTTCGAAGTACGCGACGTACACCATTCGCACTACGGCAGAATGTGTCCCATTGAAACACCGGAAGGCCCGAACATCGGCCTGATTAACACGCTGGCAACATTTGCAAGAATCAACGACTACGGCTTCATCGAATCCCCCTACCGCAAGGTGGACCAGTCGGGCGATGAACCGAGGGTTACGAATGAATATATCTATGTAACAGCAGACGAGGAAGAGAACTACAACGTCGCACAGGCGAATGAGCCGCTGGACGCGGAAGGCCATTTCGTACACAAAAAGGTTACGGGCCGCCACCGCGAGGATATCATTGAGGTAGACCGGACGCAGGTTCAGCTGATGGACGTATCCCCGAAACAGATGGTATCTGTTGCAACCGCGCTGATTCCCTTCCTGGAAAACGACGATGCAAACCGTGCGCTGATGGGCTCCAACATGCAGAGGCAGGCTGTGCCGCTGATGGTGACGGACTCCCCTATCGTTGGCACAGGTATGGAATACAAAACGGCAAAGGACTCCGGTATCTGTGTAATCGCAAAGAACAGCGGCGTTGTAGAACGCGTATACGCAAACGAGATTGTCGTGCGCAACGATGACTCCGGACGCGACCGCTACAAGCTGATTAAATACCAGCGCAGCAACCAGAGCACCTGCCTGAACCAGAAGCCTATTGTAAACGTAGGCGACAGGGTGGAAAAAGGCGACATCATTGCCGACGGCGCGTCAACCTGCAAGGGCGAGCTTGCGCTGGGCAAAAACCCTCTCATCGGCTTCATGACGTGGGAAGGCTACAACTACGAGGACGCTGTCCTTTTGAGCGAAAAACTGGTACAGGAAGATGTATATACTTCTGTGCATATCAGCGAATTTGAGGCGGACGCGCGCGACACCAAGCTGGGGCCTGAGGAAATTACAAGGGATATCCCCAACGTGGGCGAAGATGCTTTGAAGGATTTGGACGACCGCGGCATCGTACGCATCGGTGCAGAGGTGCGGCCGAATGATATCCTGGTGGGTAAGGTAACGCCGAAGGGCGAAACCGAGCTGACCGCAGAGGAACGCCTGCTGCGCGCCATCTTCGGCGAAAAGGCGAGAGAAGTCCGTGATACGTCCCTGCGCGTGCCGCACGGCGAATCCGGCATTATTGTAGACGTAAAGATTTTCACAAGAGAAAACGGCGATGACGTCGGCCCCGGCGTAAACCAGCTGGTGCGCGTATACATCGCACAGAAGCGTAAAATCTCCGTAGGCGACAAAATGGCCGGCCGCCACGGCAACAAGGGTGTTGTGTCCCGCGTGCTGCCTGTGGAGGATATGCCGTTCCTGCCGAACGGACGCCCGCTGGACATCGTGCTGAATCCTCTGGGCATCCCTTCCCGTATGAATATCGGGCAGGTTCTGGAAACCCATCTTTCGCTGGCGGCAAAAGCTCTGGGCTGGAAAATCAGCACGCCCGTATTTGACGGCGCAAACGAAGTAGACATTATGGACACGCTGGAAATGGCGAATGATTATGTCAATACAAGCTGGGAGGAATTTTCCGAAAAATGGAAGCCTCTCTTACAGGGCGATATTTACGACGAGCTTTATGAAAACCGCGACCACCGCGAAGAATGGAAAGGCGTAGCCATCAGCCGTGACGGCAAGGTGCAGCTGCGCGACGGACGCACAGGCGAATTTTTCGACAACCGCGTTACCATCGGCTTCATGCATTACCTTAAGCTGCACCATCTGGTAGACGACAAGATTCACGCGCGTTCTACCGGCCCGTATGCACTGGTTACACAACAGCCTCTGGGCGGCAAAGCCCAGTTTGGCGGACAGCGTTTCGGCGAAATGGAAGTTTGGGCTTTGGAAGCATACGGCGCGGCATATACTCTGCAGGAAATTCTGACGGTAAAATCCGACGATATTGTCGGCCGTGTCAAGACTTACGAAGCTGTTGTGAAAGGCGAAAATATTCCTGAGCCCGGCGTGCCGGAATCCTTCAAGGTACTGCTGAAGGAACTGCAGTCCCTTGCGCTGGATATCCGCGTACTGCGGGAAGACCAGACGGAAGTGGAAATCAAAGAATTTATTGAGGATGTAGACGATTTGAATGTAAACATCGCAGGTTATGAGCCGGAGGACGATGAATTCCATCAGCCTTCCCGCCCGATGACAGCAGAAGAGGAACTGGTAGACTTCCTGTTTGACGATGAAGAAGGCGTAGAGGCGGACAACAGCGACCTGCTTTCCGACGATTACGATTTGGACGAAGGGGAATTTGACCTGGAGGACGAAGACGCTTACGAGGATGAGGAATAAGAAAGGAGAACAAACCCATGAGCACACAGAACACAGAACAGGGGATTGTATTCGATTCCATTAAAATTGGTTTGGCCTCTCCCGAAAAAATCCATGAATGGTCAAGGGGCGAGGTCAAGAAGCCCGAAACCATCAATTACAGGACATTGAAGCCGGAGAAAGACGGGCTTTACTGCGAAAGGATATTCGGGCCTACAAAGGACTGGGAATGCCACTGCGGAAAATATAAGCGTATCCGCTACAAGGGCGTTGTCTGCGACCGCTGCGGGGTTGAAGTCACAAAATCCAAGGTGCGCCGCGAACGCATGGGCCACATTGAGCTTGCCGCGCCCGTTTCTCATATCTGGTATTTCAAGGGCATCCCTTCCCGCATGGGGCTTATCCTTTCGATGAGCCCCCGCGCGCTGGAAAAGGTGCTGTATTTCGCGTCCTATGTAGTGCTGGAGCCGGGCGATACGGATTTACAGTATAAACAGCTTTTGAACGAACGCGAATACCGCGAAGCCTACGACCGTTTCGGCAACACCTTTGAGGCGGCAATGGGCGCGGAAGCGATTAAAAAGCTGCTGACGGATATCGACCTGGAGAAGGAATCCGCAGAGCTGAAAGCACAGCTGAAAGATACCAGCGGACAGAAAAAAGTTCGTATTATCAAAAAGCTGGAAGTGATCGAGAGTTTCCGCCTTTCCGGAAATAAGCCGGAATGGATGATTCTGGACGCAATTCCGGTTATCCCGCCGGAACTGCGCCCCATGGTACAGCTGGACGGCGGACGCTTTGCAACAAGCGACCTGAACGACCTTTACAGGCGCGTTATCAACCGGAACAACAGGCTGAAACGCCTGCTGGATTTGGGCGCGCCGGATATTATTGTAAGAAACGAGAAACGTATGCTCCAGGAGGCCGTAGACGCACTGATTGACAACGGCAGACGCGGCAGACCTGTTACAGGCCCCGGCAACCGCGCGCTGAAATCCCTTTCCGACATGCTGAAAGGCAAACAGGGGCGTTTCCGCCAGAACCTGCTGGGCAAGCGTGTTGACTATTCGGGACGTTCGGTTATCGTTGTCGGCCCTGAACTGAAAATTTACCAGTGCGGTCTGCCGAAGGAAATGGCAATCGAGCTGTTCAAGCCTTTTGTAATGAAAAAGCTGGTTGAGGACGGGCTGGCGCACAACATCAAATCCGCAAAGCGCATGGTGGAACGGCTCCAGACCGAGGTCTGGGATATACTGGAAGATGTTATCAAGGAGCATCCTGTTATGCTGAACCGCGCGCCGACACTGCACAGACTGGGTATTCAGGCGTTTGAGCCGGTACTCGTAGAGGGCCGCGCCATTAAACTGCACCCGCTGGTATGTACGGCGTACAACGCGGACTTTGACGGTGACCAGATGGCGGTACACGTTCCTTTGAGCGTGGAGGCACAGGCGGAATGCCGTTTCCTGCTGCTTTCCCCGAACAACCTGCTGAAGCCTTCTGACGGCGCGCCTGTTACGGTGCCTTCGCAGGATATGATTCTGGGTATGTATTACCTGACACTGGAACGTGAAGACCTGAACGCGAAATATGAAAACGACCTGCTGGACGCGGAAGGAAATGTTATCCGTAATGCAGGCGACATCATTATCAAGATTTTCAAAGACGAAAAGGAAGCGATCCTTGCATATGATAACCACGAAATCGCTTTGCAGGAGGTTATCAGCGTGCGCCGGACGCTGGAATTTGACAGCGTGCCGGAAACAAGGATGGTTCGGACAACAGTTGGACGCATCATATTCAATGAGGCGATTCCCCAAAACCTTGGCTATGTAGACCGTACGAAGGACGAGGATAAGTTCCGCTATGAAATCGACTTCCTTGTGGATAAAAAGGGCATCGGTAAAATCATCAACCGCTGCATCAACCGCTGCGGCTCTACGGAAACAGCGGCTGTGCTGGATAAGATTAAATCCCTGGGCTACAAGTTCTCGACCCGAGCGGCTCTGACGGTTTCCGTTTCCGATATGGAAATTCCGAAAGAGAAGCAGGAATACCTTGACGAAGCCGAGGAAAAGGTGGAAATGATTACAAGAAAGTTCCGCCGCGGCCTTATGACGGACGAAGAACGTCACGCAAAGGTTATCGAGGCATGGAACATTGCCAACGACAAAATTACGGTAGCTCTGCTGGCAGGGCTTGGAAAATACAACAATATTTATATGATGGCAAACTCCGGCGCCCGTGGTTCCAACAGCCAGATCAAACAGCTTGCCGGTATGCGCGGCCTGATGGCAAACCCCTCCGGCGGCATCATCGAACTGCCGATTAAATCAAACTTCCGTGAAGGGCTTTCCGTTCTGGAGTACTTTATTTCGGCACACGGCGCAAGAAAAGGTCTGACGGATACCGCGCTCCGGACAGCCGACTCCGGCTATCTGACACGCCGTCTGGTAGACGTTTCGCAGGATATCATCATCCGCGAATGGGACTGCTGCGAAGGCGACGAAAAAGAGGCTCCCGGCCTTTGGGTGTCCGCATTTATGGACGGGAACGAGGTCATTGAAGGCTTGCAGGACCGTATCCGCGGGAGATGGTCCGTACTGGATATCATCCACCCCGATACGGGAGAAATCATTGTACCCGCTGACACGATGATTACGGTTGACCAGGCAGAACGCGTGGAAAAGGCAGGCATCAAGAAGGTGCTGATCCGGACGGTACTGACCTGCCGCTCCAATGTGGGTATCTGTGCGAAATGCTACGGCGCGAACATGGCAAGCGGGCGGTATGTACGAATCGGTGAATCTGTCGGCATTATCGCGGCACAGTCCATCGGTGAACCCGGAACACAGCTGACAATGCGTACTTTCCATACGGGCGGTATCGCCGGTGATGATATCACACAGGGTCTTCCCCGTGTAGAGGAGCTGTTTGAGGCCAGAAAGCCCAAGGGCCTTGCGATTATTTCGGAATTTGGCGGCAGTGTAACGCTGAATGATACAAAGAAAAAACGCGAAGTTATCATCACAAATCCCGAAACGGGAGAAACGAAGGATTACCTGATTCCGTACGGCTCCCGCCTGAAGGTCTACGACGGCGATGTTGTGGAGGCCGGCGATGAGATTACGGAAGGCAGCGTGAACCCGCACGACATTCTGAAAATCAAGGGTCTGCGCGGCGTACAGGATTATATGATTCAGGAAGTACAGCGGGTTTACCGTTTGCAGGGTGTAGAAATCAACGATAAGCATATTGAGGTTATCGTGCGGCAGATGCTTAAGCGCGTGAAGATTGAGGAAAATGGCGATACGGATTTCCTGCCGGGCAGTCTGGTAGACTGGCTGACATTCGAAAACACGAACGCCGCGCTGGAAGCCGAAGGGCTGGAGCCCGCAACCGGCTCACGCGTACTGCTGGGTATTACAAAGGCTTCGCTGGCAACGGATTCCTTCCTTTCCGCGGCTTCCTTCCAGGAAACAACAAGGGTACTGACGGAGGCTGCAATCAAGGGTAAAATTGACCCGCTGATTGGTTTGAAGGAAAACGTTATCATTGGTAAGCTGATCCCTGCCGGAACGGGTATGACGAGATACCGGAATATCGAAATCGAACCGGAGGGCATGGAAGAGGAAGCGGAAGATTTGCTGTTGGAAGATGACGATATGATTTAACAGAAAAACGGTGAAAACTCAAAAAAGAGTTTTCACCGTTTTTTTGTACGCAGTTTTAACAGCATAGGGCAGGAAAGTCAAGAGTCATCGTCTGCCAAATGGGCTAGTGCATATGCACAGCACTGTATCACAAGCTGGTTAAGGGAGACTTCTTTTTTGGCAGCAAGCTCCTCCAGAGAAGCAACCAGTTCCACTGGCATCCGAAAGGTTTTGTTGATATGTTCCTGCTTTTTGACTTTGAACATAGTTGTCACCTCGTATGGTTTATTATAAGGAATTTTTTTTCTAAAAAATACGCTGACAATAATATTGCAATTTACAATATAATTCATCTTGTATATAGCAATAATATGTGGTAAGATGAGAAAAAAGAAAGGAAGTGGTTGTTTGAAAGCCGAATTAAAAAAATGCCCTGTTTGTGGCGCAGAAATTGCGTCCAACGCAAAAGCCTGCCCATCCTGCGGGGCAAAACAGAAACGTCCATTTTATAAAAAATGGTGGTTTTGGGTGGTAATCGTCCTACTTATTGGCAGCGCAGGAGGCGGAGGCACTGGGGATGGAGCAAAAACAGAAAGCGGTTCTGTTTCCTCTGTGCAAAGAGAAACACAGACAGAAATGCCGGCACCAGAGCCAGAGCCAAAAGCAGAAAAATATAAAATTATTGGCGATGTGGTAATGGAAAGGGATATGTTTAGCACAACGCTTACAGGCGTGCTAAAAAATAACAGCGGCAGAGATTACAACTATTTACAAATCAGCTTCAATATGTATGATGCGGACGGAAATCTGATAGATACAGCATTTGATAATATCAACAATTTATCAGACGGAGGAACATGGAAATTTAAGGCTATTGGTTTAAGCAGTGACAATGCTGCGTCATGGGAGTTGGAAGACATTACAGGCTGGTAAAGAATGAAAAAAGGGACACATCGCGGGCAACGCCCTCTGCAATATGGAAGACAAAGCCTAAGCCATTCGGGGTACACTGGCTTGGTGTAGGACGAAGGTTTTTCACTGTTTTTACGGTTTCCTGCTTTTATCGGCTTTTCTGCAGGGCGGCTTTTGTTGAAAAATGGCGGCCTGTATGCTATAATCATCAAAAAGCCACTGAAGGAGGGAACGCAATGGCAGCAATACCTATGAAGACAACAGGCGCGTTGGACAAAAGCACTGTCCTGTCCTTAAACCATACGGACAGACAATGCGTAAAGGACAGGCAGACGCTGCAGCAGGGAATCCAAACAAGTGCGGCACGGGAAAGCAGGCCAGTGCGGCAGCCCTCCCAGCCCGTACAGCAGCCCTCCCGCCCGACATTGGCGAACATGCCCGTTCCTCGTTTACAAAACACCGTGCAAAAAGGGCAGAAAATCCAGCTTCCTGTTACAAATACCGATGTTTTGGAGGCATGTTTTGGCTGGAACACAACGGACGGCCGCTGTGACCTCGATGTATCCGCGTTTCTGCTTGGCGCGGACGGCAAAGTATTAGGGGATTCCTGGTTCGTTTTTTACGGACAGACACAAAGCCCTGATAAAAGCACAGAGTTTATTGCGGAAGGCTCTGGCTGCCGTGAAACCATACGGGTCAGTCTGGGCAGGCTGGATACAAGGGTACAGCGGATTGTTTTTGTGCTGACAATCAACGAGGCTCTGGAAAACCGCCTTCATTTCGGCATGGTAAAGGACGCATACATCGCAATCAGGAAGCAGGCAGCCAAAGGGAACGACATTGCCGGTTTCCTGATGACGGAATATTATACAAATGTTGTTTCCATGATGATTGGCGAATTATACCGCCACAACGGGACATGGAAATTCAATGCGGTAGGCAACGGCATATCGAAAGATTTGGCAGGGCTTTGCGAGTGGTATGGCGTTGCGGTAGACTGAAAAATCATTTTTACAAGGGGGCAGGAGAATGCTGAAATTTGAAACGGTAAATGAACTGGCGTTAAAGGTTACCTGCACAGGGAGCGATACACTCATCGTGAAAGCCGGTGCATTTATATGCGGAGAAAACAGCGGGTACAAGAATTATAAATTTGAGAAGCTGCTCCTTGGGCCGCAGGAAAGCAGAGGGCAGGCGTTAATCGGTTCTATCATGCGGCGGGTGACGGGCGAAAACCTCCCGCTGATGAAAGTAACCCTTTCCGGCGACAGCGTGACATATTACGCGAATCACGGGCAGCACGTCATTATATACCAGCTGGCAAAAGGAGAGGTTCTCTCCATTGAATCCGAAAATATCCTTGCGTTTACGCCGGAATGTAAATATGACGTCCGCTTTATCGGCTGCGGCGTGATTTCGCAAAAAGGACTTGCCACCTCCACGCTGACAGGCATGGGACCTAATTCCTACGCAGCGATATTGGTAGACGGAAATCCCCTTGTATTAAGCAATGTTCAAAACAGGAATACAATCGCCGTTGACCCTGACGCGGTAGTCTGCTGGATGGGACAGGGGCCCTGTGACCCGGAGATTAAGGCAGACATAAACTGGAAAACATTTATCGGGCAATCCTCCGGTGAATCTTACAGCTTTGAATGGGGCGGGCATCTGCCGGTAACGGTAATCATTCAGCCAAATGAACGGGAAAGCGGCATAAACCTTGGCATGGACGGCGGGCGGCTTGGGCGCAGGCCGGATTGAAGGTCATAAAGACCTTGGGGGCTTTGCCCCCAATACCCCCACAAGGGCTTTCAGCCCTTGACCCATTTTTGCCGCACTTTCGTGCGGCAGTGAATGAAACAGGAAATATTGTATATTGTGTTCCTGCTCCCGCAAAACGCAGTTTTGCATAAGAGGGTCAAGGGACAACGTCCCTTGCAGGGTGTGGGGCGGCGCCCCACGGTTTTATCAACCTACTGTCTTACTGTCTTTTAGGCTTTTGGCACGTTCCTGCTCCCGCAAAACGCAGTTTTGCATAAGAGGGTCAAGGGACAACGTCCCTTGCGGGGTGTGGGGCAGCGCCCCACGGTTTTAGGCTTTCGCCCCTTGCGGGGTGTGGGGTGGCGCCCCACGGTTTTATCATCTTTCAAGCGCGCGGTACAGTTCCGGCTTGCGGTCCGCCTTGAGCGGGAATTTCTTCCGCAGTGCAGGTGCGTCCTCCGGATTGATTTCGGCAACGGTTAAGCCGCTCCCCGGTGCGGCGTGCGCAACCAATTCACCGTTGGGCGAAAACAGCATACTATCCCCGCTGTATTCCAGGCCGCCGCCAGAGCCGCAACGGTTCACACCTATCATAAAACACTGGTTCTCAATGGCGCGCGCCTGAAGCAGTGCTTTCCAATGCGGGATACGGGAAACAGGCCAGTTTGCAATAACAGAAATCAGCCAGCTTTCCCGCGAAGCAATCTGGAAAATTTCAGGAAACCGCAAGTCATAGCAGATAAACGGCGCATACGGCACGCCCTCCAATTCACAGACACAGATTTCATCGCCGCCCGTATAATGTTTCGCTTCTGCGCCATAGGAAAAGGGATGTATTTTCGCATAGTCTGCCAGCAATTCCCCTGTTTTGGAAAGCACGATACAGTGGTTGGTAGATACGCCGTTTTCATGGACAGGCATACCAAAGCAGACCGCCGTATTGTTTTTCCGCGCTTCTTCCCGAAAGAAAGCAATAGATGCACTCCCATGCCGCTGTTCGCCATAGGTCTTCGGACGCAGTGTGAAGCCTGTCAGCGCGGTTTCAGGAAATACCGTAAGGTCAACGCCCTGCTCCCCTGCCTCCGCAAGTATCGCGCGGCAAAGCTCCATAGCCCGCTCCCGTTCCTCAAAACCCATGTCTATCTGTCCCAGACCGATTTTCATTGTTTGCCCTCCTTTGGCATAAATTTGCTCCTTATCCCTCGAAATCATCTGTTATGAAAAAAGCTTTATAGGAATATCCATCTATATCAGCCGTCAGCTGTTCGAATAAATTCATTGCTTTCTCACAGTCCTCTTTATTCATAATGGTAAAATGATAATCTTCGCTGGCTCCGTCAAAGTTCACAATGTTATACCGACCTTCTAATTGCCCCGCAAGTTCCGCCAGCCATTCTATGATACAGTCATCGTCCGAAAATTTTTCCTCATGAATAGAAAAAGTAAGTCCGCGCGCCGCTTTTATGTTTTCAATAAACCAGAAAAAGTCTTCCAGAGCCGGTGCTCCCGCGTCAGAAGAAACCATATAATATTGCGGCTTTACAGGCTGTTTCTCCAAATCGGCAACATTCCCAAAGGGGTCCTCTGAATCAACAGCGTGTCCGGACAGCACATATAAAACATCAGGAATACCGCCGTATTCATCCGCCGCGCTTTCCATGCAGGTTTTGCAGTGTTGAAAAGCGTTCTCCTGATGCCCGCAAAGCATGAGCGCGCAAAATTCTTTCAATACATTTATCTGATTTGAAGCAATCATTTTCTTTCTTCCTCCTACTACAATATATTTATGGTTAATACCCCTACTTTTACACACAAATTCAGGCAGATTCGCCAACAGGAATTTTTATTTACCATTATTTTAGAATATTTTTCGGTTCTAAGCAAGACAAACAAGGCGGGCTGTGATAAACTATTTGGGAATTGTCTTGAAAGGAGCGATAGGGATGAAATTCATTTCATGGAATGTAAACGGTCTGCGGGCTGCTGTTAGCAAGGGGTTTTTAGACTATTTCAAGGCGGCCGACGCGGATATTTTTTCAATACAGGAAACGAAACTGCAGGAAGGGCAGATAGCTCTGGAAACAGAGGGCTGGCACCAATACTGGAATTATGCGGAAAAGAAAGGGTATTCCGGCGTGGCGGTGTTTACGAAGGAGGAGCCGCTGCGCGTGGCTTACGGCATCGGCGTGGTGGAGCACGACCACGAAGGGCGCGTGATTACACTGGAATTTCCGGATTTTTATCATGTGACGGTATACACGCCCAATTCCCAGCAGGAGAACGCAAGGCTGGGCTACCGCATGGAATGGGAGGACGCATTTCGGGCATATCTCTGCGGGCTGGATGCTGAAAAACCGGTCATCATCTGCGGAGATTTGAACGTAGCGCATCAGGAAATAGATTTGAAAAATCCTTCCTCAAACCGCCGCAGCGCAGGCTTTACCGATGAGGAACGCGGAAAATTTACGGAACTTCTGGCATCGGGGTTCGTTGACACATTCCGTCATTTCTATCCGGATATAACGGGGGCATATTCCTGGTGGAGCTATCGTTTTAATGCGCGAAAAAATAACGCGGGGTGGCGGATTGATTACTATGTGGTATCCGAACGGCTAAAGGAACGGCTCAGGGACGCAAAGATTCACAATGAGGTTATGGGCTCCGACCACTGCCCTGTGGAACTGGTGATTGAATAGAGGGGAAAACAGGGGAATTTATCTAAATAAACGAAGCGTCTGAAAAACTCTGTTTTTCAGACGCTAATTTTTATAAAATATTCTGCCCCCGCTTTTTTCATTCATCTCAGCCCAAGGCTGACCATCAGGCTCTGGCTGACCCGTTCCATCATACCCTCATCCAGCCGGCAAAGTTTTTCTTTCAGCCGCTGTTTGTCAATGGTGCGAATCTGCTCCAGCAGTATGACGGAATCCTTCGGCAGGGCATAAACAGCGGAGGACAGCGCAATATGCGTAGGCAGCTTCGCTTTATTCATCTGCGACGTAATGGCTGCGCAGATAACCGTTGGGCTGTATTTATTCCCCACATCATTCTGTATAATCAGCACAGGCCGAATCCCGCCCTGCTCACTGCCCACTACGGGGCTTAAATCCGCAAAATAAATATCTCCACGTCTGACAATCATATTCCTCACGCTCCGCCTTTGGTCTAGTCAGCAGCGGAAGAAAAATATGTATGACGGCCGGGGAAAGGAATCTGCCCTTCCCCGAGCCTTCTCCTGTGTTTCACCCTTTGCTGACGCTTTCAGTATTGCCGCAAAAAAGCGTCTTTATTCCGCAAAGCTGTAAATTCCCTGCCGGAATCAGCTTTCGTTTTCTTCTATCGCGAAAAGCCCTTCCTCAAACACAGGGTTAAACTCAAAATCACTGTAATCCATGCGGTAGCGTTCCTCCCCCTCCGCATCATAAATGACGAAACGCACAGGCAGGAGGGTTTCCCTGTCTACCCACAGCTTTTCTGTGGAAACCGATGTATCGCTGCCCGGTATGACTGCTTCCAACACGGCACATTTTGCCTCGTCCAGCGCGGCGGCTTCCACCGTAACACCCTCGGACTGCATATAGTTTTTCACGAACTGCCCCAGGAACAGCTCGTTCCTGTGCTGCGATTCCGGCACGTCCTTCACAAGGCTCCTGCCCAGACGCGAATTATACTGGCAGACCTGCTGCCCGTCAAAGACAGTGTAATTCCCTGCCGCACTTTCCGGAGAAGTCAGCTCCATACGGTACTCCCCTGTGGATTTATAATACTGCTTTGTGCCATATGTATTTTGTCCCTTGTTGGAGGTACGGGTCAGCTCTGCCGTACAGGAATAGCCCTCTATTTCCATAAGCTGCTTTTGAATTGCCTCCATTTCGCTCATCTGCTCCCCTTTCCCGCAGGCAGAGAGCCCAAATGCCAGCGCACATGCCAAAAGCATGGCTACGCCTTTTTTCATGAAACGTTCCCCTTCCAAAATGTTGTTTACTCCAAATGTATGAAAAAAACAGCAAAAAAAGACCTCCGCGGGCCTTTTGGCAGGGGTTCGGCAGCTATCTCCTCCTGCCATCAGCTCCCCCATACTGTTCTATCATAATCTTCGCAAGCCTTGCATCAGGCTGCGTAATCTTTACAGGGAATTCCAGCTTTTTTTCATAAATCCACATTTATCTGCACTCCTTTCCTGCAAGAGAGAAATTCGCCGCCTGCTGCCAGGGCCAGGGGTTATCCTTCCACTGCCAATCCTGTGTATTTGCCGCGTAGCTGCGGAACGAGCAAAGCGGGCCATACGCCTCCTCATAGCGCATACGGACAGCGTCCGCCGCCGCAATAACCTGATTATAAGCAATAATAGCTTCGCTGTTATCGGGGTGAGTGTTCAGGAAAAGCCCCAAATCTACCGCAATAAAATCCAGTTCGCTTAATGTTTTCAGCATTTCTTCCCGGTCCATGTTTACGCCTCCTTCGCACTTTGATAAAGATGCCAGCCCTGGCAATAGGGCATAGCAAGTTCTGAGAACGCTGTGCCGCAGACAAGGCTCTGTTCCTGTTCCATAGGCTGTTCAAAGGGCTGCGAAGCTACAAACGCCTGCGCAAGCCCTACCTTCGCAAGCACACATGCTGTGCAGCTGTCCGCCGTCGGCGGGGTCTGCGGTTTGTCGGGGCCAGTCATACCCGTATCACATATAAAATTCTGACACATTTCCTTCATGAGAATTTTCCTCCTTTGGGGGTTACAATAACATGATATGGCAGAACGCCGGTATGGTGCAGGGACAAAAAAAGAGCCGGAAAATAAATTTCCAGCCCTTTTTACAGGAATTTGGCAGTCAGATTTCTTGGACAATGCCGTTCTGTTCTTTTTTCGTTTTCATTGTTCCGGTTTATTTTGTGCCAAAAACATGGCGCCCGATACTCGTGGTAATCGGTATGCTCCAGATCCAGCGGCTTGTAGCCGTCACAGGGTTCCAGTAATATAATGCCCCGTTTGTCGGGTCCCAGCCGTTCAGTGCATCCTGCGCCGCACGGATTGCCGTTTCATTCGGCGTCAGATAAAATTGCTCATCTGCCACCGCGTCAAACGCGCCCCTCTGATAAATGACCTCTGCAATGGTATTCGGGAAATTTTCACTGGCAACGCGGTTCAACACAACCGCTCCCACAGCTACCTGCCCTTCATATGGCTCGCCACGCGCCTCCCCATGAATGATAGACGCAAGAAGAAATAAATCCTCCTCCAAATCCGAAAGCGCGCTTTCCCCTACGCCGCTTGTGCCTGTGCCAATAGGGATGCCCAGCGCGCTTAACGTTGCCGCGCCCGCAATGCCGTCCGGCGTAAGCCCATTATTTTCCTGAAATTCCAAAATCGCTTCATAGGTGCGGGTGCCAAAAATCCCGTCTACAGGGCCGGTGTAATACCCCATATCCGCAAGCCTTTGCTGTGTTTCCCGCACAAGAGAACCCCGCGTGCCCCATGAAACAATATTGACCGCCGGAACAGGCGCACTGCGGGGAAGCCATTCTGTCCGCCCGCCTGTCATGCAGAGGCAGAGAAAGAGCAGAACACCCCATGCTATCAATCCTGTCCGTTTCCCCATCTCCGCTTCTCCCCTTTGTCAGTTTCTTTCCTGCCACCATTCCACGATTTTGAATTTCAGCTTTGGCGTCAGCTCCTCCTGCTCCAATGCGGAAATGACGAGATATTCCTCTTCCGTCAGCGCATTTTGCAGGCGGATATGGCTTTCCTCTGTGGAAAAGCCCCATGCCGCATCCATATAGCACATCTGCGGATACAGCACACACCACCAGTTTTCGCCCTCCGCTTCGCCGATCTCTATACGCAGGGCATCATACATGCCTGCCGGAAAAATCAGGTCGTCATAGCGTTTGAAGGGAAATTCCTCCCGCACAAGGGAAACCCGCACGGGATACGAAAAGCCCTGCTCCAAAACCTCCGCCTGCGCTGTTTCGGTAATCTTCTGCTGTGCATTTTCCAGCTGTGTCAAAGCCTGCTCCCTGTCTGTGCAGTTTTCCAGCAGTTCGCCGTATTCCCGCAGAACGCGGTCACGCACTGCCAGTTTCAGGCTCTGGTCCGCGTCCGTATCGCTGTTCGCCAGCACATGGAACCGCACGACTTTTGCCGCAATGCCGTTCTGTATCGTTTCCGAATACCCTTTCGTCCACTGTGCGCCGAAGCCGATGCTGAACATCACGCCCAGCACCACCGCGCCGCACCAGTACCATTTTTCCTGTTTCCAAAGCGTTTTCAGCGTTTCCTTCCAGTATTTCATTGAAAATCCCTCCCCTGTATATTTTCCGTTACAGGGTTAGGATTGCCGGAATTTTCCATCCTTAAACATCATTCCTCTCATTTCCAATCCGGCCGGATATCGAACACTATGCTTTCCCACAGTTCCTGCCGTTCCCGCCCTGCCGCCAGCGCAGGCTCCTGCCGCAAAAGTCTGGGCAGTATGCCGAAAATATCACCCTGCCCTGCTTTCCTCGCTACTGCTATTGTATTTTCGATTTCCTGTTTTATGATGCTTTCAAAGAGATTTTCTAATTCCGCGCGTGATTCTTTGGACAGGAAAACATCATCCCCCTGTACCGCGCCTTCCAAAGGCAGCCCAACCGTACAGAGTATACTGCCGTTCCCGTTTTCCGAAAATTCATAGGAAACGCGGCTTTTGGAAATGCGGAGCGGCAGTGTCCTGCCCATATATTCCCCTTCGATGAGCGCGCCCTCCGCTTCGCCCAGCAGAAAGAGGACTGCCCGCTCCTGTGTATCATTCAGAAAAAATACGCCCTCCGGCGCAAATGCCGCGCCGCCGCCCAGCCGGAGTTTTCCTTCTTCCGCCGTGATGCGCGGCAGAACCACTGCGCCCGCCTGCTCCCGCCGCTCCGTCAGCAGGGTATCTAAATCAAGAGCCTTTGTGACTGCTACCTCCGCCGCTGTATTTTTATAGAAGTCCCAGAGGAACAGACCTGTTTCACTGTCCTCCTTCGCCGCCGCTGACACACATTCCTCGGCAGTGCCTTCCGTTGCCAAAAGCATGACTTTTTTGGATACCGATTGGTCCCACTCCAGCTCACTGAGAAGCAATGTGACTTTTTCCTGTTCCTCCAGCAGCCTGCCGCCCAGTATCACCGTTTTCAGCTGCCCTAAGTCCGTTTTACGGGAGCTGCGGCAGTCCATCTGCGCGACTGCGTCCGCAAGCGTTGCCGCTTCTATGCCGAACGGCTCTGCGCCCTCCTCCGTTCCAACCGGGGCAAAAGAAAAGCGGTATCCCGCTTCAGCCGTATCCGCGCCGATTGTGATAAAAAACGCCCTGTCCTCAGGGTCTTTCCTGTCCCAGCAGCCGGTCAGCAGAAACGATGAAAACAGGCATACTATCAAAATTTTCCACAGTTTCATACCGCTTTTCCTCCCTTCTTCCGCACTGCCGCCAGAAACAGCAGCAGGGCGGGCAGTACCAGCAGATAAAAGCCATTCAGCCAAAGCGAAGCCCGCAGGCGGAACTCATGCGCCTGTGCCATATCCTCCGGCAAAAAGCTTAGCAGAAACAGCACCGCAAGCGCGGCATACAGCCAGTTTTTCCGCTTTGCCTCTGTCTGACCCGCCATGCGAACACCCATAAGGGAGGAAAAAAACAGCGTTCCGGAAAGGAATACCGAAACCGAGGCAATCCAGAACCAAAGCAGAAGGACATCCTGACGGGTCAGGAATATCCCTGTAAAGCTGACGCGTTCCAGCATCTGCAACGTCGGCAGGAGTTTCTGTTTCAGCATGACCTCCCCATAAACCGCCAGAGAAAGGAACGTCAGCGCAGCAAAAAGGAGCGCGGCATGCACGCCCGCCGCCAGAACCGTGCGCTGCATTTTTTGCGGCTTTTTCAAATCGGGAATTATGAAATACAGAAATGCCAGTCCCTGAAACAGTACGCCCAAGGACGCAAAAGCATCTTTCCAGCCCTCCGCGGCAGGCGGCTCCAGCGGCAGTACGCGTCCATATTCTGCCGAAAACGCGACCGCCAGCAGTACCACAAGCAGGGGAACGGAAACAAGGAAAAACAATATTTCCGCTGTGCGCCCCCGACATTCCATCCCCTGCGCCGCCAAGGCCCCCGCAATCAGCAGAACGACAAGCGTCAATACCCAGACGGGCGTGGCAGGGAGCATGGTACGCCGGATAATTTCGCTGAAAATCCGCAGTTCCAGCGCGCCGTCACAGAACAGCTTTGCACCAAGCCCCAGCAGTACGAGATTGCCGAACAGCGGCCCCAAAAGCGTCCGGCACCATTCCACCGCTGTCCCTTCGGGCATTTTTTTGCCAAGGAAAGTTAAAAGCAGAGAGAGTACGGCAAAAACAAGCCCGCATACACCTGCCAGCAGCCAGCAGCCGCGCCCGCCTGCCTTTGCCATTTCCCCCGGCAGGAACAACACCGCCGTACCGAAAAAATCCAGCAGGAGCATTGCCTGCAACTGACGGAGGGATATTTTTCTGTTCTCCGCAAACATCACGCCCCACCGCCTTTCCGCGCCCGCCCATCGGGCTTTGCAAATATCGGCCTGCGCTTCATTTTGGAAAGCGGCAGGCGCAGTATGCTGTCTTCCCAGTCCGTATCGTCATTGACCGAGGAAGAACAGAACGGGTAAAGATACGGAATACCGTATGACGTCAGACTGGCAAGATGCGCCAGCAGGAGCAGGAGAGCCGCCCAGACGCCGAACAGCCCCAGCACTGCCGCCAGAAATATCACCAGATATTTGCTGATACGCAGACCGGAAACAATTGAGATATTTGGAATGACAAAGCTGCAAATGCCCGTCAACGCAGAAACGATAACGACCGCCGGACTGACAAGCCCTGCCTCGACCGCCGCCGAGCCGATGATGATACCACCCACAATACCGATGGTAGAGCTGACAGGCGAAGGCAGGCGAATTCCCGCTTCACGCAGAAGCTCAAACGCCAGCTCCATGATAAGGACTTCGCCGACAACAGAAAACGGTATTGCCTGACGCGTCGCGGCTACCTTTAGCGCCAGAGCCGTAGGCATCAGCTGGGGGTGGTAGACGGAAAACGCAATATACAGCCCCGGCAGGGCAACCGCCAGAAACGCTGCCGCGTAACGAATCAGCCGGATAAAGCTCATAATTTCCCAACGGTCATAATAATCCTCTGCCGCCTGAAAAAATGTGTTCAGCGTGGAGGGCAGAAGGAGCGCGTAAGGCGTGTTGTCCACCAGCAGGGCTATGCGCCCTTCCAGCAGAGCAGAAGCCGTTTTATCGGGGCGTTCCGTCATTTGCAGCTGCGGAAACGGCGAATACTGCCGCTTTTCCAAAAGCTGTTCCATATAACCGCTGTCCGGCATGAAATCCGCATCCAGCTTATCCAGCTGGCGTTCTACCTTTTGCAGCGTTTCCGGACGCACCAAATCCTCCATATACATGAGCGCTACGTCCGTTTTGCTCCGCGTCCCAACCTTCTTTCGTTTCAGCTTCAGTTTTGTATCACGGATACGCCGCCGCGTCAGTACCACATTTATGGACATCAGTTCGGTAAATGCGTCTTTCGGCCCCTGCACGACAACCTCCGTTTCGGCTTTGTTGACACCACGCGATGGAAAGCCCTTCGTAGATGCCTGGAGCGCGAAGTCGTCCCCCTGCATCAAAAGCACCGTATCCCCAAGCAGGACAGCATCATAAACCTCCTGAAGCGTGGTGATTTTTCCCATTTCGCCAATGGCGATGACGTCCTCCATCAGCGACTGCAAAAGCCCTTTTGTCCCCTGCTTTTCACAGCGCGCCATGATATTTGTCATAATAAAATCCTGTATCGCGTCACCGTCTACGATGTTATCCGTATAGACCATAAACAGCCGCCCTTCGCCGCCGTTTATCCGAAATTCGCGCATGATAATATCGCCGCAATCCCTGAACGCTTCCTGAATCGCCGCCATATTTTTCGATAAATCCTTTGAAATCTTCATCCTTTCACCGCCTTTGCCCCTTATTCTGCGGAAAAAAGGAAGAGTTATACATGAAAGCAGTACGCAGGTGAAAAGCAGTAAACAGCGCCTGCATTCTGCACAAAAAAACTCCCAAAGGGGTGATTCCCTCCGGGAGTTACTCTTTTTCTGTATTATTTTCCTTCACTGCCGCTTCCTGATTTGCCCGATTTGCCGGACGCACCAGACGCGCCCGCGCCGCCGCTCAGAAGGTCAGGATTCTGGAAATTGAATATCGCCAAATCGTGGTCATAAACCACCTGCTGGATTTCATTTTTTGCTTTATCTACACCCATCTGCGCCTGTTCCAGAGTCAGCGCAGTGATATTTCCTGCCTGATAATTTACCTCTGCCTTATGGTAATCCGCTTCTGCCTGTTTCAGGGCCGCCTGGGCGGTCGCGTATTCCGTTTCCTTTTGCAGGATGGCATTATAGCCATTGCGAATTGCCAGCGCAAAATCATCCTTAGATGTTTTCAGGCTCCGTTTTGCCTGGTCATAACTCAGGTTATTCTGGTTCGCTTCCGAGCCTGTGGAAGATTCAGGCAGGTAATTCTTTTTGAATTTCGCCGATTCCACATTCAGCTCCAATATTTTGAGGGTATTGGAAGCATTGACCTTGCCATTGATATACTGATCCATCGTCTGATTCAGCGTAAACGGCTCATAGGACACATCGTATACAAGCTGGTAGCGTTTCTCAGGGCTTTCCCCCAGAAGGCTGTTGAACTGCGTATAAATCTGTTCCAGCGCGCTTTCCACAAGCGTTATGCTGTCCGCCAGATTATTGGTTTCTGTTTCCAGTTTATCCAAATCAAATTTGCTGATAAGCCCCAGCTGATATTTCGTTTTGCCCTGCTTATACAGCTTCTGCTGCAATTCCATATTCTTTTTCAGCAGTTCCAGATTATCTTCCTGGCTCAGTATGGTAATGAAGTAATTTTTCACGCCCGCTTCCAGTCCAAGCTTTGTAATCGCCTCGCCGTAGCTGTTCTGCTTCATGCTGGTCGTTGTACTGAAAGCAGAAGATGTTACCATATACCAGCCGTCATTGACCCATCTCTGATAATCATAATCAGGGGAATCGAAATAGCCTACACGATCCCAAAGATCCTCTTTTGTTTTTTGCAGAAATTCTGCGGTATCCGCGATGTCACGCAGATCAGGGCTGTGCTTTTTCGCCTTCTCCAATGCCGCTTCATATGTCAGTTCAGGCAGGATATTTTCCTCCGCCTTTGAAACAGCCTGCGCCGCATATGCGCGGGTATCCGCAAACAGTGTTGTGCTGAAAAGAGCCATAGAAAGCGCAAGAGCCAGCGCACCTTTTGCCTTATATCCAATTCCACTCATATTTTTTACCTCCATTCCGGAAATTGACAAAATGATTTTATAATAAAACCAATTATATCACAGTTTTTTCAAAAATCCATAGGGTTAATGATTTCTTAATTAAATCTTCGGAAAGTGGAAAGAAACCGGCGCAATAAAAAGGCTCCTGTATCAGATATTGCATACAGGAGCCTTTTCCATCATTTCAAAAATTCTTCACCGATTTTATACACATCTCCCGCACCAACGGTCAGCAGGAGGTCGCCCGTCCGGCAATGCGTTTCAAGGTGCTGCCGGATTGCGGCAAAATCACCCACATACCGCGCATTCCCGCCCTCTTTCACAATACGCTCCGCAAGCATGGCGGCGGAAATCGTTCCATCATCCGTTTCCCGCGCTGCATAAATATCCGCGACAATGATTTCGTCCGCGTCCCCGAATGCCCTTCCAAATTCATCAAAAAGGTTTTTTGTACGGGAATAGGTATGCGGCTGGAATACGCACCAGAGCTTATTATGCCGCACATTCCGCGCCGCTGAAAGCGTTGCCATAATTTCCGTAGGGTGGTGCGCGTAGTCATCAATAACAACGATACCCCTTTTCTCCCCCTTGCGCTGGAACCTTCTGTTCACACCCGTAAAATGCGACAGCCCGCGCGCGCAGACCTCTGCCGGAATATCCAGAAAATGTGCCGATGCAACAGCCGCCAGCGCGTTTGTTATATTATGCTTACCGGGGATATCCAGATGGACGGAGGTATAAAATTCACCTTGATAATATACGTCAAAGCTGTTTTTCCCATTTGGCTCATGCACGATATTCCGCGCCTGCCAGCAGGCGTTTTCTTTCAGTCCGAATGTTTCCACAGAGCAGTGCAGGTTTTCCTCCAACTCCTCCGGATGTGCAATAGATGCGTTCAGCACAAGCAGGCCGCCCGCAGGGATCCTCTGCGCAAAAGCATGGAAGGAACGGCGGATATTATCCAGCGTTTTGAAATAATCCAGATGGTCCGCCTCCACATTCAGAATTACGCCGACAAGCGGGGTAAACTGCAAGAAACTGTCAAAATATTCGCATGCCTCCGCCACAAAATACGGCGAATGTCCAATCTTTACATTGCTGTGTATGGCGGGGAGTATACCGCCTACGGTAATCGTCGGGTCTTTTTCCGCTTCCAGCAGAATTTCCGAAACCATGGAGGTCGTCGTCGTTTTTCCATGCGTACCCGCGACAGCAACGGAATATTGATATTCCTCCATGATATGCCCTAAAAGCCGTGCCCTGTCCATCAGGGGAATCTGTTTTTCCTTTGCCGCCTCCAGTTCTGGATTGCCGGGATGTATCGCGGCTGTATAGACAACAAGGTCGATATCATCGGTAATATTTTCCGCGCGGTGCCCGTAATGGATTGTAATGCCAAGAGATTCGAGGTGTTTTGTCACATCGCTCTCTTTGATATCCGTGCCGGAAACCTGGCAGCCGCGGTCCTTCAATATTTCTGCCAGACCGGACATGCTGATTCCGCCGATGCCGATAAAATAAATATGGGAATTGGGTTGTATTTCGTTTTTCATAGTGGTATCGCCTCAATTTTTTGGATATTTGGGACATTGTTTGAGTATCATTATAGTATATGGACACGGGGAAGGCAAGAGCCGACCGCACCTTACTTTCTATGTTTCCTATATTTTATACAAAAACCGGAGGGAATAAACCTGAAAACAGCACCGGATTTTACGGAACGAAAAAAGCCCCCTTTTAGAACGGCACGTTTCCGCTGCTTCCTGTGCGGGTTTCCGTTCTGGGGCTTATTCATTTTATTATTCTCTTTTGCCGCCTTTCTATCATGCCGCAACTATACGGCAGGAAAAGAAAGCAAAACGGCTTTCAGGCGTTGCACAGCGCGGGCTGTGCCGGAACGGAGGACAGCGGGATATTGATTTTTATATCCTGATTCTGAGAATGATTTTCATAGAAAAACCGTCCGTTCGCAATGCCGATTTGGATTGTTCCATTTATCAGACTGGCAACAAATTTTATTGCGGCTGATTTGATTACCCGGAAAGCAGACCGTACTTTTGTAAGAAGCCTCATACGGAATCCCCTCCTTTCATGCTTGGAAGCGTTGGGTTTATTATAGCCGTATCAAAGATTTCTGTCAAGATATGGAAACGATAGGCCGCCTGTTATTTTATGGGCACAGTTACACAAAAGAGGAAACAAAAAAAGCGGCATTTTTGCCAAACCTCCGGCTAAATGAATGCCGCCCTTACGGCGGTTTGCGCTTATTCCTTCAAGCCGCACAAACTTTTTTAGGAAAAAGAGCGAAATTTTGGCATAGCTTTAATGATTTTACGTTGCATTTTAACAGGATTGTGCTATAATGGGTACAACGAAGCTGGTACTTTGCTGTTCTGGGCTAAAGGTTCGGTCTTGCTTTTTGAGGCGGGGCAGGGTCTGTGGCTTTTTGCTATTTTTTGGGGAGGTCATCAGGCAGAAGGCAGAGGAAAGGCTTTAGTACATATGTACAACCTGAAAGATAGGGGTGTTGAATATGCGTAAAAAAGAAATGATTGCGATGTTATTAGCGGGAGGACAGGGTAGCCGGCTTGGCGTTCTGACGAGGAAAGTGGCAAAGCCGGCTGTAACTTATGGCGGGCGTTACCGTATCATAGACTTTCCTTTGAGCAACTGCATCAATTCCGGCGTGGATACAGTCGGCGTGCTGACACAGTACCAGCCTTTGCGGCTGAACCAGCATATCGGTATCGGTATCCCCTGGGATTTGGACAGAAGGAACGGCGGCGTGACAATTCTGGCTCCCCATGTAAAAGGCGGGGATTCGGGCGAATGGTTCATGGGTACAGCAAACGCGATTTACCAGAACATTGATTTTATCGACAGCAACAACCCGGAATATGTTCTGATTCTTTCCGGCGACCATATCTACAAAATGGACTACTCGGCGATGCTCCAGTTCCATAAGGACAGGGGCGCGTCCGCAACAATCGCCGTTCTGGAAGTACCGATGGAAGAAGCAAGCCGTTTCGGTATCATGAACACCGAGGCAGAGGACAAGATCTACGAATTTGAGGAAAAACCGGAAAATCCCAAGAGCAACCTTGCATCGATGGGTATTTACATCTTTACCTGGGACAGACTGCGCGAGGCTCTTCTGGAGGATAATCAGGTGCATGCGGACAGCGACTTCGGCAAGCACATTATTCCCAAAATGCTGGACGAGGGACAGCCGCTGTACGCGTACCGGTTCCAGGGCTACTGGAAGGACGTTGGCACAATCGAATCCTATTGGGAGTCCAATATGGACCTGATCCGTGCGCTTCCGGAATTTAACCTTTACGAGGATTTCTGGAAAATTTACACCAACAGCGACCACCAGCCGCCGCAGTATACCGCTCCGGGCGCAAAGGTGAAGGAAAGCCTGATTACGGACGGCTGCGAAATTTACGGGGAAGTTTACCGCTCCATACTGGGGCCTGGCGTTATTGTGAAAAAAGGCGCAGTCGTACGGGATTCCATCATTATGTGCGATTCCGTTATCGGAGAAAACTCCGTGCTTGACCGCACAATTGTGGACGAGGAATGTACCATTGGCGATGGCGTGCAGATCGGCGTTGGCGAAAATGCACCAAACGAAGCAAAGCCCAACATCTATTATTCCGGCATCAGCGTTGTGGGCGTAAAGACCACTGTGCCGAATCATGTAACTATCGGCAAAAACTGTGTAATTTATGGGGAAACAGCTTTCGAGGATTATCCGGAAGGAAAACTGGAAAGCGGAAAATCCGTAACAAGGGGGATGTGAGCATGAAGGCGATTGGTATTATTTTGGCAGGCGGCAACAACAAAGGCAGGTTGGGCGCGCTGACCGACCACCGGGCGGCTGCGGCTCTCCCAATCGGCGGGTGCTACCGGGCGATTGACTTTTCTTTGAGCAACATGACAAACAGCGGGATCCGCAAGGCAGCAATCCTGACGCAATATAATTCCCGTTCCCTGCGGGACCATCTGACCTCCTCCAAATGGTGGAACTTTGGCAGAAAACAGGGCGGCCTGTTTGTATTCACACCGTTTACAAGCAACGAGGATTCCAACTGGTTCCGCGGCACGGCGGACTCCATTTACCAGAATATGACGTATCTGATGCGCAGCAGCGAAGAATACGTTGTAATTACCTCCGGCGATGCGATTTATAAAATGGATTACCGGCAGGTTATTGCGCAGCATGCGGAAAAAGGCGCTGATATTACGGTCGTATATCAGAAAATGGAAGAAAAGGACCTTTCCAAATTCGGTGTGCTGGAAATGGATGAGGACGGACGGCTGACCGCATTCGTGGAAAAACCTACAACGCCTCCGCCTTCCAATATGGCTTCGCTTGGCATTTATGTCATTTCCAGAAAGCTGTTAATCAATCTGCTGAATCAGGTCGTACCGGAAGGCAGATACGATTTGGTACAGGATATCATTATCCGCTTTACCAAAACACTGAAAATTTACGGCTACGAATTTAACGGCTACTGGAACGCCATCGGCTCCGGCGTAAGCGCATATTTCGCGACAAATATGGATTTCCTGAATAAGGACATACGCGATACTTTTGTGAACGAATATCCTTATATCGAAACAAAGCCCAAGGATGAACCGCCCGCGAAATACAACATTGGCGCGGAAGTTACAGATTCTATCGTGGGCAGCGGTACGATATTCAACGGTAAGGTTGACCACAGCATTGTGTTCCGCAAGGTTTACATTGCAGAGGACGCTCAGGTCCGCAACTCCATACTGATGGAAGGCTGCCGTATCGGTCGTGGCTGTGTTGTAGAAAACGCGATTCTGGATAAGGAAGTAGAGCTTTCCGATGGGCAGAGAATCATCGGCGTTTCCTCTGACGAGCCTGCGGTGCTGAAAAAAGGCACACGGCTTTAATGGGCGTTTGACCTCGAAAACGAATTAAAAAGAACAATATATTTTCTTTCGTCAAACTGCCTTAAGGCAATCTGATTAAGAAAACATACGGAAAATGCTGGAAAACATAGTTTTCCAGCATTTTTTTTCTTACTTTCCTTCCGCGAAAACGTCCCGCAGGCGTTCCAGAAATTTTTCCGCCGCTTTGGAAAAAATCTGATACTTTTTCCATATCACGTTTGCGGTTGTATCAAACTGCGGCTTCAGCGGGCGAAAACAAAGGCTGCTGTCCCCACTGGCATTGATGAGCTTATCAAAACTGATTGCATAGCCCAGCCCTTCCGCCACCATCATGGAAGCATTGAATATGAGCGTATACGTCCCGGCAATATTCAGCTTGGAAATATCAGGGTTAATGTGCTTCAAAATCAGACTGCCATCCCGCGCCTCCTGCCCCGATACTATCAGCGGCTTATCCCGCAAATCTTCCGGCGTAATAAACTCCTTTGCGGCAAGCGGTGAATCCCTGCGCATCAGCACGCCGAATACATCTTTTACGGGCAGCTCCAAAGAATGGTATTTCGTACGGTCAACCGGGCCATAGACCAGGCCGAAATCAATCAAACCTTTATCCAGCTGTTCCTTTACAAAATATGAATTTCCGCTGGAAATATGGAAATGAATGTCCGGATATTCCATTTGCATTGTTTTCGCCGCTTTCGCAAACAGGCGCATATTGTCCGTTTCCCCTGCGCCGATATAAATATCGCCTGCTATGGCGTCCTCCGGGGAAGTGATTTCATTTGTCGCCTTTTTCACAAGGTCAAGGATTTCCTCCGCGCGCTTACGCAGCATCATCCCTTCCTCCGTCAGTGTTACCTTTCGCGAACCATTGCCTCCGCGAATCAAAAGCTGTTTGCCCAGCTCCCGCTCCAATGCTTTCAGCTGTGTGGAAAGCGTTGGCTGGGAAAGGTGCAGGGATTCCGCCGCCGCAGAGATATTCTGCTCCCTTGCCACAGCCAAAAAATATTGCAGCACGCGCAGTTCCATCATGCTCCCCCTTCCGCCATTTTTTCCAGCATAGCACAGTTTCCCATCGTTTTCAACGATATGGCTTTCTAAAGTATGTGTATCTGCTATCCGGGAACAGCCACCCCGTTTCCGCCCGCAAGGCTTTGCCTGCATATTGCCATAAAAAACGCGGGGCAGATGCAGTCTGCCCCGCGTCGAATATTTATTTCAGCGGCTTAGAAAATTTCTTTGAAAGTCTTCTGTGCCTTAATCGCTTCAGATGCGGTTGCCATTTTGGACGTATCACCCAAAAGGATTGCACCGCAAACTACGTTGTTTACGAAATAGTATTTTTCCAGCGTGCTCTTCTTGTCATCACGGATTTCCAGGATTTTATACTGCGCATCGGGCTTTGTGCCAACATCGCCGATTGCAAAAAGCGCAGTATTGATGCCATGGAATGTCATGCCCTGTGTTTCAGGACGGTAAGGCAGAGCCTCGCCCGCCGCGTTCGCGCCCGCAATGCGGCCCATTTCAGATGCAACAGGCCAGATAGCGATATTCGCGCCATTGAACTGCGCACAGTCGCCGCAGGCATAAATGCCCTCTACGCCAGTTTCCATCTTTTCATTCACGACAACAGCACGTTCCGTAATCAGGCCAGCATCTTCCGCAACAGCAATATTTGCGCGTACGCCTGTGGAAATGATAACCAAATCGGCAGGGATTTTTTCGCCGCCCTCCAGCAGCACGCCGTCTACATGGCCGTTTCCGGCGATTTCAGCGATTTTCACGCCTGTTTTTATGGTTATGCCGTTCTTCGCAGCAATCTCAATCAGGAGGTTCGCTGTTTGCGCGTCAACCTTGCCTGCCATAGGCACAGGCGCGCCCTCCAACACCGTTACGTCCAGCTTTTCCTTGCGCAGTTCCCATGCCGCTTCCAGACCAAGCACGCCGCCGCCGATAACAACTGCGCTCTTTGCGCCTTCTGCAAAACTGCGTACCTTCATAACATCGGCAATTGTGCGGACAGGTGTAACTTCCGGCAGTTCCTTGCCTTTAATAGGCGGTACAAAGCTGTAAGAGCCAAGCGCGTAGATACATTTGTCATACGGATAAGCCGTACCGTCTGCCAAAACAACTTCTTTCCTGCCTGCGTCAATCCGCTCCACTTTGCTGCCCAGCAGAAGCGTCACGTTGTTTTCCTTATACCATTCCGCGCCTACGCTTGCAATTGCGCCATTGCATACCGCGCCGAACATATTCTTTGTCAGCATCGGGCGGTCATACGGCAGTTCGGTTTCTTCGGAAATCATAGTAACTGCCGCAGTCGCATTGCGCTGGCGAATCGCCTTCGCCGCATTCAGTGCAGCTGTACCGCCGCCAAGGATAACGAATTTCTCCATAGTATCCATACGGAAACCTGTATCCTGGGAATCCACAGGAACGAAATTTTCACGGCCTACACCACAGACAGGGCAGGTTTCAATAGAAGAATCAAAAATCTCGCCGCAAACCAGACATTTTACAAGCGTACTCTTTGCACTTGCCTTTACAGGCTCGTCCTTACGAAGCAGCTTCAAGCCGAAGTTATAACCAAATTCCACAGCCTCTGTCAGTTCCTTTTCGGAAGGTTTCAGCTTCACCTTGTAACCGTCCACAACCTTCATACGCAGCTGTTTCAGGCGTTCCACGATATGCGGCACGCCTTCGCCGCTCCAGCCATAGCTGCCGAACGCGCTGGCAAGCTTGCCGCCGTGTACGGGCGGGAACATGGAAGTCGTCAGGTCCCAAATAGGCTTGAGTGCTTCGCCAAGGATTGTGGGCGTGCCGAACAGCAGACCGTCTGCCGCCGCAATCTGCGCGGAAACCTCTGCCGCATCCGCCGTCACCATATCATACGATTTTACATCAATATCGCCCGCCTGACGGATACCTTCGGTAATTTTTTCCGCAAGCTCGGTCGTATAGCCGTATGCGCTGACATAAGGGATAACAACAGTGGTCTTTTCATTCTTCGGAATTTTGCACCATTCGTCATAGATGGCAAACAGCTCGTCAATATGGCTGTCCAGCACAGGGCCGTGGCCGGGACAAATCATGTCGATATCCAGTGAGCGCACCAGCGCAAGCGCCTTTGTCATATAGGGCTGCTTGAAGGGGCCAAGGATATTATCAAAATAATATTTCGTTGCCCGCATATAACCTTCCTCGTCTGTCACTGTACTGCGCAGAATGCCCTCATGCGCATAATGGGAACCGAAGGAATCGCATGTTACAAGGACTTTGTCCTCCACGATATAAGTATACATGGTATCGGGCCAGTGCAGGTTCGGCAGCACGAAGAATTTCAGCGTTTTATTGCCAATCTTCATCTCGTCGCCATCTTTTACAGGAATGCTGTAAAAATCGCCGTTGATGATATTTTTCAAAAAGCCAATCGCAACCGGTGTCGCAATGATTTTTGCACGGGGATTCTTTTCCAGTACTTTTGCAATACTGCCCGCATGGTCCGGCTCGGTGTGGTCTACCACAATGTAGTCAATCGTTGTAATATCCAGCGTTTCGGAAAGCGTTTTTTCATACTCATCATAAAATTTTGCCTTTGCCGTTTCAAACAGCACGGTTTTGTCACCGCATTTAAGGATATAGGAATTATAGGTCGTTCCAAATTCCGTATACATAATGATGTCGAATACCCTCAAATCCTTGTCCAGTATTCCAGCCCAATAAAGGTCAGGCTTCAGGGAAAATGTTTTCATGAAATTACCTCCTTGATATTTTTTGATTTATAAAACCCTGAGGGCTTTGCCCCCGGCTCCCACAAGTGGCTTTGCCCCCGGCCCCTTTTCAGCCACACTTTTGTATAACTGGGGAAAACGTATCTTCCCGCAAAACAAAATTTGCAGCAATCAGGGCCTGTAACATGATGCCCCTGTGGGATGCGGGGCAGAGCCCCGCAGTTTTCGTCTTTTACAGCTCTTTCTTCCAAAGCCCGTGCAGATTGCAGTATTCGTAAACCGCAACGGCTTTTTCGCCCTCAGCCAGCGCGAATACAGCCTCCGGCGCGCCAGTATGCTCCAGATACTTCAGCTGTCCGCCCTGATTTGTTTCCAGATAAATCCACGCGATATGGTGTTCATCCAGCATAGGGTGATTAACATCGCCCACAACCGCCTTGACCGTATTCCCCGATACACTGGCAACAGGCACATGCTTTTCAGATGCGCCGTCAGAAGTATTGGCAGTCATCTCCTTCATTTTCTCCCCGCAGCAGACAACAGGCACGCCTTTGTCCTCTACCATTACAATAATGTTCTTGCAGTGTTCACATTTGAAAAATCTGGGTGTTTTCATCTCTGTATCCTCCTTTATTTTGTTTTGAATATCCCACATGATGCAGATATATCCGCAAAAGCATCTCGGCTTTTGCGGTGTTATCATATTTTTCCAAAAAGACACAATTCTATTCTATATTTCCACGAGAGAACATCTCTTTTTTCTTTGACTTCGCCTTTTATTTATGATACCATGGACTTGCAGAAAAACCATGTTGCAAATGCAACATTCCGGAGGATTTTATGGAAAATTTAAGCAAAATCGAACTTTTTTCTGGAATTTCTGACGAAGATATCCAGCAAATGCTTGTCTGCTTTCAAAGTTTTCAAAAAAATTACAAAGAAAAAGAAACGATTTCTATACGCAATTCTTTTGGGGATTACATCGGGCTTCTGCTTGAGGGCTGTATCTCCATCAGCCGTATCCGCATGGACGGTTCTCTGGATATGCTGGAATATATTGAGGATTCCGGCATTTTTGGCGATGCATTTACATTCGGCAATCAGGAGGACGCAATCCTTGTGCTTTGCGAACAGGACTGCCGGGTGCTTTTTATCGAAAAACACCATATCATAAAACGCTGCCCGAACGCCTGCCTCCATCATTCAAGGCTGGTGGAAAATCTTATGCACCTGATGGCGGGAAAAGTCATGCGGCTGACAGAAAAAGTGGATATTCTCAGCCACCGCTCTATCCGCGGAAAACTTCTGTGCTATTTCCGCATACTAAGCACGCAGGCAGGCTCCCCTGTCTTTCCGCTGCCATTTTCGTTGATGGCTCTGGCAAACTTCCTTTGCGTTGACCGCAGCGCAATGATGCGGGAACTGAAAAAAATGAAGGAAGAAGGAATTTTGGAAAGAAACGGGAAAATGATGCGGCTGCTGTAAAAGAAAAAAGCCCTTGGAAAGGGCTTTTCAGACTGTCAAAAAACCTACTTGGATTACTGCGGAAGAGAGTTTTTTGACAGCCCGGGGCTTTTCTTTTCGTGGTGCATTTTGTTCATTTGCTTTTTTGCAGATATTTTTCACGTGTAGCCAGTCCGCCCCGAATATGGCGTTCCGCTTTGTTGACCTCTAAAACCCTGCGGACGGATTTCGCAAGCTCAGGGTCAATGCTTTCTACCCTGTCGGTAATGTCCTTGTGTTTCGTTGTTACGAATTAGAACGGTTTCGTCCAAGCCCAAATCACCAAGCAGACGTAAGTAAATATCCACATTCCCATCTTTATCCACTTCGATTTTCTGGATAATGCGTTTTAATTGGGTGTTGGTCATCTGGTGTACATCTGTTATATTTTCTATTTCACTGAAAGTTCGTGAGAGGATACCTTCCAGCTGTTCCCCCTTCGTCAGCTGGTAAGAAACCATTTTCAGCTCATTTTCCAGCCGCTCGATTTCCTGCCGCGCCCCGCCAATTTTCTCGTTGAGTTCCTCACGGGAAATCAGGTCATCGGCATATAAATCCATGTATTTCTGCCGGGTCTTTTGCAGCTTCGCCAGCTGGGCGGAAAGCTCCTTTTCATAGTTGACATTTTCATCTTTTGCCCTGTATACCCGCTGAAACTCATTTACGACATACTGTTTTACATTCTTTTTGGATTGCAGGAGCTCAGAAAAATAGGACTGCAATGCCGCAATCAGTTCATTTTCGTCCAGCGTTACGGCGTTCGGACAGTTGTCCGCGCCATGCCCGTTATGCCCCGAGCAGACCCAGCGGACATAGGTATTCTTGTAAGTGCGGACGATGCGCCGGAACGACCAGCCGCATTCCTTGCACTTAATCAGGGTAGAAAACAGGTACTTGTTGCTTTGGCGTTCCTTGTCCACCTTGAATGCCCTGCCCCTGCTTTTCATAATTTGCTGTGCCTGCTCAAAGATTTCCGGCTCGATGATGCGCAGTTCGGGCTTGTCCACCACCAGCCACTCAGACTCGTCCTTCTCGGTGCGCTGGCCGGTCAGGAAATCCGTAACCTCCTGCTTGCCGTTAATGACTTTCCCTGCGTAAAGCTCATTGCTTAATATGCGGCAGACCGCATTCTGGCTCCATTGGCAGTTGCGCTTGGTGCGGGTTCCCTGCTCGTTCAGCATATTGGCAATTCTTGCGGAGCCATAGCCCTCGTCGATGTACCAGCGGTAAATCTGCCGGATTACGGCGGCTTCCTCCCCATTGATGGCAAGGGTAAAATAGTCGCCAATGGTCTTGTCATAGCCGTAAACGATGTTGGGGACACGGCCTTTTTCGGCGTTCATCTTCTTCCCAAACTTCACCCGCTTGGAGGTGTTCGCGCTCTCCTCCTGCGCCAGCGCGCCGAACATCGTCAGCACAAATTCGCTGTTGCCCATGTTTGTCATGTTGGCGGTCAGGAATTGTGTTTCAATGCCAAGGGCTTTCAGCTTGCGGACGTTTTGTAGTAAATCAACCGTGTTCCGCGCGAAACGGGAAATATCTTTGACAAGCACAGTGTCAAACAGCCCATGCTCGGCATCTGCCATCATACGCCGGAACTCCGTGCGGTTTTTCGTCTTTGTGCCGGAAATCCCTTCATCGGCATAGAGCCGTACCAGGGTGCCTCCGGTGCGTTTGATGTATTCTGTAAAAAATTCTTTCTGCGCCTCCAGACTGTTCAGCTGGTCGGCCTTGTCCGTGGAAACACGGCAGTAAGCGGCAATGTTCATAATACCACCTCTCTATATTATTCTCATCATTCTGTAACGTCTGCATTATATCATATAACGATTTTGAGCGCAATCAAAAAGCGCAAAGCCTTGATTGTAAATTGGACTCTGCGCTTTTTGGATTGTTCGATTCCCCTGTAAAATGATTTTACATTGTATCAAATCCCACAGGATTGATGCCGGAATGCCGAAAGCCGCTGTATTTGCAGGTCGGAAAAACTTGTCCCGCCATTGGCTTTCCTGCCGGCATACTCTTTCTGCCGCAAGTTAAAACGAAAGTTTCATTCCCTCATCAAGCGTATCCTCCTCCGAGGGCTCCGCCTCCGATTCCTGCAATGCGGCGGCTTCCCTGATTGCCGCCTGCACCTTTTTCTCATTCGCTTCAATCAATATTCCCAGCAGGTAATCAGCGGCCACGTTCTCCGGATTGGGATTATGGAACCGATATATTATCTCTCTTTTTTTCAATGTAGAGACCCCACCTCCTTTTCCCCTTGTCCAATTTTATGAGGCATAAACGGGAGATATTCCCATTTTCCTGTTTGCCAAAGTGCATATTTGCTGCTATTCCACTCTTTGGAATTTCACGGCATCCTCCATCGAAATGATGCCGTTAATCTTTTTCACATCGTTCACACAGCGAATATGTAACCGCCGGAGCGTTTCCTCGTCCATGTCGTTGATGGTCGCCAGCATCTGTTCCAGCTTCGCCATCTCCACAGCAATCTTGAACAGCAGGCGTGCGATTCGATTTTCTGAAACTTTCACCGTTCCGGAAACCGCCTCAAGAATCGCCTTTGCAAGGAAGTCCACATTTTTCTGCATGGAGATATATCCAGCATAGAAATCTATCGCTTGGGTTATAAAATCATTGCGGACTCCGCAGCCGGAGAGGAGCATTGCACTTTCGCATTTTCTCAATATTTCATCCGATAATCGTGCCGTAATCCTATTGTTTTTCGTTTCTATTATCTGTCACCACCATTTTCTAAAAATATTTCAAAATATCGTTGGAAATGGGCTTGACGCCAGTTTTAATGCCACGGGAAAAAGCCGGAAAATCCTTTGTTTTCCCTGAAATTTTTCTGTCTGCCTGAGAAGCAGTGCCCTGACTGATGCCAGCCCCTCGTTTTTGATGCCAGCCCAAAGCCTTGGAAAATCCCTGCACTGCGGGGATTTGAGGGAACCGCGCGGCTCTTTTGATGCCGCGCTTTAACCTGCAAGCACTTTTGAACGCTGGTTTGGGGTCGGTTTCCTCTTTTTCTGCTTTTTGGTTTCCGCTCCCGTGAAGCTCAAAAGCAAAAATTTTATCCCTTAAAAAATGGAAACAAAGGTTTCGTTTCTTTCTAACGTCATTCTGGGGCGCACATTGCCGCCACCTGCCCCTCGGAGGAGTTTCCCCGTCCAATTTCCCCGCTGCCGCCCGCAAATGCCACACGGGGCGGACAGGGGGCAACACGCTGCCTCAGGGTCAGCAGGGTCGCTGTTTCATACCCCGCCAGGCAGCACGTCCAACTGTCCCTGCTGTCCCTCCACTTCTGGAAGGCGGAAAATCATAATGGTCCGATTCCCATTGCTTTTGCGGCTTTGGAAGGAAAACCCGCACTCTTTCAATTCCCTGCGGTTTTTATCCAGACGCTTCAAAAGGGTCATTGGGGAAATTTCAAAACCACTGCCGCCACTCAAAAGTTTTGCGAACTCCGTCGGCGAAGCCTTAAAAGAATTTCGTCCCTCCATAAATGCTCCAACCCGTTCCGGCAGAAAATCTTTTTCCCGCTCAATATCATCGCTGTCCCGTACCATCTCCCAAATCTGGTTTTCGTTTTTCTTCAGGGAGATTTCCCGATACGCTATATCCCTTCCGATACAGGACAGCAAAGCCGCACCGCCGCCGCGCTTTTCCTCCGTTAATGTAAAACAGCCATCGACCGCACCCTGTATGCCGACCGTCCCTGCAATCTGGTGGAACACATCGTCACTGCTCTCCTTGCGCAGGTGGTGAATCAGGAGCATCGCGATGTGATACCTCTGAGCAATCGCCCGCAGTGCCGCAAGGTCTTTGTAGTCCCCAGCGTAGCCGTACTCAAATGTTGACGGCCGAACCATTTGCAACGTGTCGACCACGATGAGAACGGTGTCCTTGTGTTCATTTAAGAAACTTTCCAGTTCCTGCTCCAAGCCTTTCCCAAGCTGCGGTCCCTGCGTGGAAAAGAAAAGATTCGCCGGAGCCTCGTCACCCAATGTAATCAGGCGGCTTTGCAAACGGTTTTCGTTATCCTCCAGCGCAAGATAAAATACGGTGCCCTGTTCCACAGGCATTCCCCAGACTGGCTCGCCTTTTGCGATTTGCAGGCAGAACCAGAGCGCCATCCATGACTTCCCTGCCTTGGGCGCTCCGGCAAGGATATGAAAGCCGGGCGCGAAAAGATTTTCGACGATGAACTGGATTGGCATGTAGGCCTTCGCCATCAGTGTTTCGCAGTCTATGATTGAAAACGAATCTATATCTACCATGATAATCTCCTCCTTAAAATTTTTTGCGTGACTCATTCGCACATGTTTCCCACCTGCCTCTTTGCATGTTATAATAAGCGTATCGGTGGAACTAAAATAACAGAAAATAAAATGCTTTACAACAGATTTGCCGCCGAACAGGGAAATTAAAAAACTCTATCAGGGAAATTGGCAGGGAGGAAAAAACATGGTGCTTACGAAGCCGGCCAAAGAAATAAAAAATTATGTCAATCATTTTACTGTGCAGTTCCTGGAGGATTCTGTCATAATCGGAAAAGCAACCGTCCCCTTGGGGCAGATCTGTGTCGATATGCTGGACACAGATGACGCCCTTTTGCTGGACATCAGGGCAAAGGCAAAAGAGCTTCAGGCATTCGCGGATGAAAAAGTTCTAAATCCGGATTTCCCGATAGACGTAGCCTTGGCAATCGAATTGAAGCTGGTTTTTAACGCCCTGATCAAACAAATCATCAAGCTCCCGTTGTACGAACATCTTGGCATTGAAATCTTCTCCGGACAGAATGTGCTTGCAGGGAAGATCGAAGTAGAAGCCCTGAAAAAGATGGCAGAACCCGGAACCAAAGAAAACTACCAATTCACAGAATTCATCAAGGACTGCCTGCTGATTCCCGCGGACATTCATTGTTTCCAAACCATCTGTGGTTTTGCGGCAGATTATTTCTTTGAAAAAATCCATAAGCGAAATGCCGAAGCATATGCGCACCAGCTCTATTCCTTCTGGACAGACGAACAAGTCAGTCAGGCATTCGAGAACCTCCCAGCAGACGAAATGCTTGCCCGCTGGAATATGCCGGTGTTTGTTTCTTATGCCTGCACCCATCATCCGAAAAAGAAAAGCTACTGCGTTGTCGAACATATGAAATTTGAAAGCTGCCTTTCATTCCTGAAAACGGATTTCCATAAAACACTGATGGCCGGGCGCGCGCCAAGGCGCTGCCAGAACTGCGGGAAGTTTTTCCTGTTGGAAAACGGTTATGATATAAAATACTGCGGCAGGATCGCACCTGGGGAAACAAGCAGGACGTGCCGGGTGGTGGGCGCGCATAACAAGGCTTCCAGGCAGGCAGAGAAAACACCAATCCAGAATGAGTACCAGCGGACATATGACAGGTTGAAAAAACGGAAAGCGAATGGGAAAATTTCCATAGAGGAGTGGAACCAGCAGGTGGTGTATATTCAAGCAGTCAAGGATAAAGTGGAAACTGGGCAGATGAATGAGTTTGAGGGGATGAGGAAGTTACAGGAGAGATAAAAAATTAAAACTTAGAACAAAGCAGTTGAAAAACAGGGCATTTTTACGATGATACGAAGCTTTGAAACTGTCCGCAATATATATTAAAAAATGCTAGATATGATTGAGATAAAGTCAATTAAATAATGGTTTATGTCGAATCAGAAAAATTATTATCAAATTGGCAGATTTAAATTTATGAAACAAAATTTCTTATTAAAAAAAGCATATACCTACGAAAATGTACCATATGAATTTACACCAAAAGAATGTTCGTATGATAGAGAACGTGGGCTATGGAGAGTGGATAGCACCAGCGAGGTTATGATGTTAAGCAATTTTGTGCAGAAACCAGATACGAAAAAAAGCGATATAGAAATAGGCAAGGATCAAAAAGGTGAATAAAATAGATTATCTAATTGTATCTTCAACCATTGATTTCTCTACGGATTTGGTCTGCTATCAGTTGATAAAGGATAATGAAAAATATTATCGTTTGAATCAAGATGAGTTTTTGAAACATAAAATTATTGTAGATTTACAAAAAAGGCGATAATAATTTCTGTAGATGGCAGCAACACTTAACAAGGGAACACAGGCCATTGTATAAGGCGCAAAGAGAAACCAGCATTCAGGCAAAGATTCTGTAGATGAGCCTCACTGACGGCTGGACGGGGTATTGCTACACGCTACGCTAAAAACACCGCTTCCTTCGTGGCCGCCGTCCAAATCTACTGTATTGTTATTTGGCTCGATTTAGACGTAAATTAACTCGCTGTAGATGATTTCCTCCGCCCGGTTTCGGATGCTATTCATTTGCCTAACCCACTCTATCTGATTCTCAACCTTGAGCTGTTCTGTGATACCCTCTTGTTCTGCCAGTCGTTTAACCAACTGAAAAAACATGGCTTCTGCCTGGGTATCAACCTCAGTCAAATGATCGTCCAACTTGCCACTGAGAAGTAGAGCATTGTAGAATGACTCCCGCTGTGTTTTCAGGTAGTGTCTCCGCCGCTGCCCCCAGATACCAACAGGAACAGTTTTAGGCAAAGACAGATCAGGCAGGAAATAATTGCCCTCCTGATGATATGTTCCGCCCATTTGTTCAAAAAATGACTTTTCCATGATGTAGTCCTCCGATATGTTCAATTCCCCTGCAATTCAATCACTCTCGGCTGGCTTTACAAAAGTTTTGGGAGGAACTTCTTTACGAAGTTCCTCCCAAACTGGAAGATATTTTTTAATAATTGGATTGTATATGTTCATATGTAATGGCAGTGATTTTATGGATATAGAGGAATTCGGGACGAAACGGGAAATGGCTAAAAACTTTCTTGAACCGCCAAACGGCTGCCGGACAGCGACACATTCCGCCGGATATTTAAGAGAATTGACCCTAACGCGCTATCCCAATGTTTATATGACTGGCTGTCCAACAACCGAAAGGACGACAGTGTGATTGCGGTGGATAGAAAACCCATCTGCAGAAGCGGAAACCATGAACATTAGACACATCATGTCGTCAGCGCCTTTGTTACTGAGAATCAGATTACCCTTGGGGAAAATCGTACCAGAGGAAAAGACCAATGAGATTACTGCCGTACCTGAAAACTCAATTAAATTTGTCAACTGTTTGTCGAAAAAAATATATGGTAAACCCTAAAATGGATACCAACTCAAATGCAATCAGGCTCTAAATAGTCATCTTTTCAAAAACAAAGAAAGCCCTTTCGGGCTTTCTCTGTTTTTGCCTATTATTACACTATAGTAATCTCATAATACGTTGTCACAATAGCTGCATTGCCGTTTGCGTCTGTAACACGCACCGTCCGGCTCAGCAGTATCACGCCCTTGGCGTTCACATTCACCAGCGTGTTATCCAATGCCTGCAATGCTGCGCCAGTCGTTCCAAAGCTCTCGACCTTCCAAGCCACGCTGTCCGCCGCCGCATTTGCAGGAAGTGCGTCCAGCCCGCTCAAAGCAACAGCTGTTCCCATATCCCGCTGGTATTTCTTCGCGTTCGTGATAATCTGGCCATTCGGCAGTGTCACCGTGCCGACCTGTACATCCGGAGGTGTTACAACCGGAGTCTGTCCATCTGGCGCAACGGGTTCCACCGGTTCCACAGGAGCATTCGGCTCTGCGAGAGCGTTCGGCTCTGCTGGTGTATCCGGCTGTCCATCTGGCGCAGGCTCCTGCGGCTCTGCCGGTGTCTGTTCCGGCTCCTGTGTTTCAGGCGCATCATTCTTCGGTTCGCCCGGGAGCACCGTGATTGTGAAATACTCCGTCGTCGTGCTGTTCTGCACCGTTGCCGCAATCGTCACCTTACCCGCCTGTTCCGCGCTCATCACGCCGTCGCGGATTGCCGCACCAGTCGCGCCAGCGTCCCTGATACTCCAGTCAATCTTTCTCATCGCGCTGGAAACGCCGTTCATTGTGCCGGAAAGCGTCAGTGTTTCGCCCGCCTTAAAGGAATCCGCGCATGTCAGCGCAATCCCTTGTTTCTGTTCAGGCTCAGGCTTCTGCTCAGGTTCCTCTGCCTTTTCAGGCTCTTTTTCGGGCTTCTGCACTTTTTCCGGTTCCTTCATGGGTTCTTTTACAGGCTCCTGTACCCTTTCAGGCTCTTTCTCAGGCTCCTGCACCTTTTCCGGTTCCACCGTCACAGCCGGTGCTGCCGGTTTGCTCTGGATTTCCCGTTGAGGGATAAAGCTGAACGCCCTCGGAGGTGTGGGTTGCTGCTGCACCGCCTGTCTTGCCGGGGCTATCTCATGTTCCGCGTCCCCATCTATCGCAACGCTCTGTACCGTATTTCCTTTTGCTGTCACTTCAAAAGTTGTTGAAGCAGTAGTTTCCAGCCCATTTCGGGTTGCTTTAATTGTAAATTCATACGTTCCAACAGGTGCGTCATCTGGCACATGAATATTGACTCCCACACCACCACCACTGACGTCATCTCCTATTTGTGGCATTTTGCTTTCTTCTACCGCTCCGCCACCAACTTTAGTAATGCTGAATTCCCTCTCAGGCCTCCTCTCATAAGCCTGTGGTCCTACTGAATATGAGATAGCTCCATTTTGCTGGCCCTGCTCAAAACTTATGTTCTCAGTTTTGATGGTCAGACTTGGTTTCACTGTAACTTCGCAAGTTGCACTCAAGTCGCCAGCAGTTGCGGTGATTGTTGCTGTTCCTGCATCAGTATTGCTAAACATCATAACCAGAGCTTGTTCTCCTGAACTTGTCTCCTCCGGGTCGACTATTATAACAGCATCCTCTTTTCCCCCAGCAGGTGTGCGGGTTGTAACCTTCCATGTGATTTTCTGGCCTTCCGCTGCCGGTGTCACCGTAGCAGTCAGGGGGTGGGAACCAGAACCCCATACAAGCTCCAGCTTTTCACTCGACAATATAAGCTGCGGCTGCTGGCTGCTATCCGGTTTCACTTTCACAATACATTTTGCAAATTTCGTCGTATCCGCAGTCGAAGTTGCAACGACTGTTGCCGTGCCTGCCGCCTTTGCCGTAATCTTGCCATTTTGGTCTACGCTTACAACCGATTCTCCGCCGGTTTCAACGGACCATGTCACACCCTGACTTGCATTACTGGGGTTTACTGTTGCTGCCAGCGTTATTGTGCTGCCTGCCGCCAGTTCAATCCCGCCTACAGGAATATCCGCATTGTTATGCTTCAGCGTAACGCTTTGCACCGCAGCAGTTTCCGACCCTGTCACTTCAAATGTTGTCGTGGCAAAACCTTCCTGACCATTCATCTCTGCCGTAATTGTAAGGTGGTATATCCCCGTGGCAGCGTCCGGTTTAGCCGTAAGGGTAACTGTGTTGCCCACCCACGTTGTTTCGGGTATGTCTCCAATCGGGCTTGTGTTCTCACCTTTACTGACAGCGATACTTATGCGAGTACCAGTAAGAATATTTTCTGCCGGAATTGCCGTAAACTGGAATTGCGAGGTTCCGCCCTGTGCAACTTTGATATTCTCTGTATCTATAGTAACAGTCGGTTTCACCGTCACGGCGCAGGCCGCTGTTATATTGCCATCCTCCGTTTCTGCGGTAATGGTCGCTGTGCCTGGTTTAACAGGCGTAACCGTACCATTATTGACAGTCGCAACGTCCGCATCGCTCGTTCTCCATGTCACATTTTTGTTTGTCGCATCAGCAGGCGCTATTGTCGCTGTCAGCGTTCCGTTTGCCCCGCCTGCAGACAGTTCAAGCGTAGATTTATCCAATGCAACACCCGTCACAGGCTTTGTTACATTTGTCACTGTCACTTTGCATTTTGCCGATTTCGTCCTATCCGCAGCCGAAGTTGCAATAACTGTTGCCGTGCCTGCTGCCTTTGCCGTAATCTCTCCATATTGGTCTACACTTACAAATGCATCCCCGCCGGCCTCAACGGACCATATTACACCCTGACTTGCATTACTGGGGTTCACTGTTGCTGCCAGCGTTGTTGTGCTGCCTGCCGCCAGTTTAATCCCGTCTGCAGGAATATCCGCATTGTTATGCTTCAGCGTAACGCTTTCCGGCGCAGCAGTTCCCGGTCCTGTCACTTCAAATGTTGTCGTGGCAGAACCTTCCTGACCATTCATCTCTGCCGTAATTGTAAGGTGGTATATCCCCGTGGCAGCGTCCGGTTTAGCCGTAAGGGTAACTGTGTTGCCCACCCACGTTGTTTCGGGTATGTCTCCAATCGGGCTTGTGTTCTCACCTTTACTGACAGCGATACTTATGCGAGTACCAGTAAGAATATTTTCTGCCGGAATTGCCGTAAACTGGAATTGCGAGGTTCCGCCCTGTGCAACTTTGATATTCTCTGTATCTATAGTAACAGTCGGTTTCACCGTCACGGCGCAGGCCGCTGTTATATTGCCATCCTCCGTTTCTGCGGTAATGGTCGCTGTGCCTGGTTTAACAGGCGTAACCGTACCATTATTGACAGTCGCAACGTCCGCATCGCTCGTTCTCCATGTCACATTTTTGTTTGTCGCGTCAGCAGGTGTTATCGTCGCTGTCAGCGATCCATTTGCCCCACCCGCGGACAATTCAAGCGCAGAGCGATCCAATGTAATACCCGTCACCGGCTTTGTGTCATCTGGCTCGTGTTTAATGTTGCTGCCCAGCTCCACCTTAGCACCGGAGCTTTCCTTTACATTATTAACTGTACCATTGCCCGTGACCTTTACATCGGAACGCGCGTCCAGTGTCTTAATCACAGCGGTATTGCTCAAATCAATCT
>ERZ777306.904-NODE-904-length-54254-cov-17.744017_pt1 | contig 54254 bp, 44 predicted proteins | sample MGYA00374966_ERZ777306 | MGnify/ENA primary metagenome ERZ777306 (study PRJEB29329, sample SAMN06343882) | mouse gut metagenome | isolation source: Mouse cecum | place: Austria: Vienna | collected 2014-11-15 ... | reverse complement strand
TTATACTAAATATTATTTACTAACTCATTTGTTTTCAACGGATTAACTGTAATTTCAACGAAGTATTAACAATATATACATTTCCTTTTCAGGTGGAAAGGATAGTGGAGTGTTGCTGAATTTATGTCTGGACTATATGCATAGGAACCGGCTGCAACGAAGAATTGGAGTGTTCCATATGGACTATGAGATACAGTACCACATGACCATTGACCATGTAGACCGGGTATTGGAGGCAAACAAGGATATGCTGGACGTGTACCACGTCTGCGTGCCGTTCCGTGTGACGACCTGCACCTCCATGTACCAGAACTACTGGCGTCCCTGGGACAAAGCGAAAAAGGAAACGTGGGTCAGAGAGATGCCGGAGGACGCAATGACTGTAAACGATTTCCCTTTCTATAACCGCAGGATGTGGGACTATGAATTTCAGACAGAGTTTTCCCGTTGGCTCCATCAACGGAAAGCTGCACAACGTACCTGCTGTCTGGTGGGCATACGTACCCAGGAAAGCTATAATCGCTGGCGGGCTATATATGGAAAAAACAAAGAGTGTTATAAAGGATATGAATGGAGCACCCGGATAGATGATGAGATATACAACCTCTATCCCCTCTATGACTGGAAAACGGAGGATATATGGATTGCCAACGGCAAGTTCCGATGGGATTACAATAAACTATACGACCTCTACTATCAAGCCGGGGTAAGCCTTGACCGGCAACGGGTGGCAAGTCCGTTCATCAGTGAGGCTATCGAGAGCCTTGCCTTGTATAAAGTCATTGACCCCAACACTTGGGGACGGATGATAGGACGTGTAAACGGAGTCGGCTTTGCCGGACTTTACGGCAATACCCGTGCTGCAGGAAGGAGAGAGATACGTCTGCCGGATGGATATACCTGGAAGTCATTCATGGAATTCCTGCTCTCGACCCTGCCGGAACACACCCGGAAAAGATACCAGGCCAAGCTGGAAACCAGTATCAAATTCTGGAAGGAAAAGGGTGGAGTGCTCAGTGAGGAAGTCATACAGAAGCTGAAAGACCGCAACATCCCCATCCAGGTGGGTGACAGCACCAACTATAGGACAGACAAGAAGCCGGTACGGATGGACTACCTGGACGACATCGACATAGAGGAGTTCCGGGATATTCCCACCTATAGGCGTATGTGTATATGCATTCTGCGCAACGACCACACCTGCAAGTATATGGGGTTCGCTCTGACCAAGGAGGAGAACAAAATGAAGAGCAACGCCTTGAAAAAATACAAAGGTATTTTATAAATGCACTATGATACCTAACCTTCAAACATAAAAAAAAGCCCTGACAGAAGCCGAGACCACTTATAAAAAAATGATAAATAGAGAACTACTACAACAGCAAAAGTAATGTGTTTCCTTTAACAAGTTATAACACATAGATGATGTGGATACGTGTATTGAAATAGACACATCTAAGTATTCTCCTATAATAAAATTATAAAGTTGGGATTATGAAATATTTGTAGTACTTTTGTATTGTTTCATAAGCTTACAGCCGTAATATTTACGGCTGTAAGTTTTAATGGCAAGGCTGATTAATTGATAAAAACAAAAGAAATGAAGTTTTACAATAGAGAAAAAGAACTTGAGGCTCTAAATAAAGTAAGAGAATTGTCTTTTAATGAACATTCCATGTTTACAGTCCTTACAGGTAGACGTAGGATAGGCAAGACTAGCCTTATTAGAAAGAGTTGTAATAATACTCCTACTGTCTATCTATTTGTATCTAGGAGTAATGAAGCATTATTATGCCAAAGTTTCGCTGAGGAGATCAGAACTGCCCTTAATATATTCGTACCAGACGGTATAATATCTTTTGCTAATCTAACGTGAGTTCGAAATAAGAATAAATATATTTTTCTGATAATTAGAAACATAGCGATAAAAGTATTAAATTTATAGTGCTGAATATAACATTTAAACGATTACCGCTATGTTTCCAAAGTCTAAAGTTACGGAGATTTATTGTATGGCCGATGATTTTTGCAAGGAATTTAGATTGCAACAGGAAAAATATATGATTAAGGATAAGAAGACCAGGCATCGTAACAAGCCCAACCGTATGAGTGATGCTGAGATTATGGTTATTCTTATCCTGTTTCACTCCGGTGGTTTCCGCTGTTTCAAGCATTACTATAAGGAATATGTCTGTAGACATCTGAAACACCTTTTTCCGCGTCAGGTTTCCTATAACCGTTTTGTGGAACTGGAGAAGGAAGTATTGCTTCCCATGACCATCTTCATCAAAAAAGTACTGTTGGGAAACTGTACCGGTATCAGTTTTGTTGACTCCACTCCTTTACGTGTTTGTCGTAACCAAAGAATCCTTATTCATAAGACATTTGAGGAACTTGCCGAACGTGGAAAATGTTCAATGGGATGGTTCTTCGGATTCAAGCTGCATCTGATAATCAATGACAAGGGTGAGGTTCTCAATTTTATGTTCACGCCTGGAAACGTGGATGACCGGGAACCGTTGAAGCAGGGTAAGTTTCTGGAGAACATCAAAGGAAAACTATATGCAGACAAAGGATATATTGGTCAGGCTCTGTTTGGGAACCTTTTCCTTGATGGTATACAGCTTGTCACTAAAGTTAAAAATAATATGAAGAATTCACTGATGAGTATTGCCGACAAGATTTTGCTAAGAAAAAGGACCTTGATTGAAACGGTCAATGACGAACTGAAGAACATTGCGCAGAGCGAACATTCCAGACACCGTTCATTCAGTAACCTTATAGCCAACTCTTTGTCGGCTATCGCAGCATACTGTTGTTTTGAAAAGAAGCCCGCCATTGACGTAAATTTTGTCAATGATGGACAACTTCTATTTTCTAATTTTATTTCGACTCACGTTAATAATATGATAAAAACATGAATAAGTTCCGCCCACTCCTGTTCTTATTGACGACATTATTGCTTTTGCTCCCTGCCAATGCATCCCAACACTCCAATTTTTATTTTAGAAGTTTAGGAGTTGAAGACGGTTTATCTCAAAACATGGTATATGCCATTTTGCAGGACCGCCAAGGTTTCATGTGGTTTGGTACACAAAATGGATTGAACCGTTATGACGGCAACTCTTTCAAAGTATACAAAAGAAATATTTCTGATGAAAAAGGCCTGAAAAGTGATGCCATCTTCTCTTTAGCCGAAGACACAGATGGAATATTGTGGATAGGTACGGACATGGGGGTATTTCTGTATAATCCCGTCTTTGACAGTTGTACCAACTTGTCAATGAAAACAGAGAAGGGCCTGTCTATTACCGGTACCGTACGTGCCATAGTACGTGATAAAGAAGGGAACATGTGGTTAGGAGGATCAGAAAAAGGTATTTTTTGCGTAACCCCTCAAAAAGAAATACGGTTTTATCCATTAAACCACTACCTGGAGAAAGGACAAGGAATACGTAGTTTCTGTTTCGACATGGATGGCAATCTCTGGATTGCCACTTACCAGCAAGGAATCTTAAAATTAAACATCTCGACTGGAGAAACATCTCAAATCCTGATTAGTGACATGGACAAAAACACTTCAGGAAACGACGTCAACCATCTATGTATACTTGATTCCGAAACATTACTTGTAAGCACCGTAAGCCACGGCTTATTAAAGCTTAATCTGCGCAACAAGGAATTCACCGAATTACTGGCTAAAGATGAAAATGGAAAGCCTCTGTTCGTACGGTATGTGTGCATAGATAAAAACGCCCATTTATGGATAGGTACAGAAAACGGCCTATACATTTATTCCACCCAGACCGGCTGTGTGGAGCATTTCCAACATATATTCAATGATTCCTACTCACTTTCCGACAATGCCATTCATTTCATCTATCAGGACAAGGAAGGAGGAATGTGGTTAGGAACCTTCTTTGGCGGAGTGAATTATTTTGCAGAGTCTTATGCCAGGTTCGAGAAATATTATCCTATTACCGGCAGTCATTCTATCAGCGGTAAAAGTATCAGCGAATTCTGCGAAGACGAGAAAGGGAACGTCTGGATTGGCACTGAAGACGGAGGCCTGAACTGCTTTAACCCGCTCAACAGGACCTTTACACAAGGATATCTCTCCGCCGACAACATACATGCCCTTCTATGTGATAAGGATAATCTTTGGATAGGCTCTTTCTCCGAAGGTTTGTTTGTGCTGAACTTGAAGGACAAGAGAATAAAGAATTACCAGAGCGCTTTATCGGAAAAGACCTTGAGTGACGACAATATCTATTCTATTTATAAGGATTATACCGGTATCATCTGGGTCGGGACAATGACGGGGTTACACCGTTATGCACCCGAAACAGACAATTTCGTACGTGTCTGTGAAGATAATATATTTTCACAAGTAAACGATATTCTGGAAGATTTCGATGGTGTCCTGTGGTTTGCGACTTTAGGACAAGGGCTGTTCTCTTACGACAGGAAACAAGACAAATGGGAGCACTATCCAACAGTAGTAAAGACAGATGCGACTCGTGGAAAAATGGCAATTTGCCTTTTGGAAGACCAAAGACATCACTTATGGATTGGGACAGAAGGAGCAGGTATGATTCGTTACGACAAACAGTCCCGTTCTTTCACCAATCATTTCTCCATGAATGAAGGATTGCCCAATAATGTCATTTACCAATTGCAAGAAGATGCCAACGGATATATCTGGGGAAGTACAAACAAAGGGTTATTCCGGTTAGAGTTGCCGATGGGCAAAGTAAAGACCTATACTCATGCGGATGGCTTATTGGGAGATCAGTTCAACTATAAGTCCGGTTTCGTAAGCCAATCTGGCAAGATGTATTTTGGAGGAGTAAAAGGATTCATTGTTTTTGAGGCAGACAAATTGGAGTCTTCCTTGATGCCTCCCAATGTGGTTTTCAACAGTTTCCAGGTAGACAATGTAGAAGTTCCTGTGGGGGGGGAGAATGCTTTGCTGGAATGCTCCATTGCTTACACCCAATCCATTACACTGCCTCATGACCAATCTATTTTCAGCATTGGTTTCACCGCATTGAACTATGCTTCTCCACAAGAAATGCAATATGCCTATAGACTGGAAGGATGGGATCAAGAATGGATTTATGTGAGCCAAGCACATCAAGCCACCTATTCCAATCTTCCTTCCGGGGAATATACATTCTGTGTGAAAGCAACCAACAGCAACAGTACATCGAATGAGACCGTTGCATGCATGAAGATTCGTATCCTTCCGCCGTTTTACTTGACGGTATGGGCCTATATCGCCTATGCCATCCTCATTGTGCTGATTGTATTCTACGCAATAAGGAGCTATATCACACGGCTGCAAAGACGCAGTGCCAAAGCCATAGAACTGCTGCAACGCAAGAAAGAGAAAGAATTATACAATGCCAAGATTAACTTCTTCACCAATATAACCCATGAAATAAGAACCCCACTCAGCTTGATAAAAGCTCCACTGGAAGAAGTAATAAAAGAAGTAAAGGTATCGGATTCATGTTATGAGAACCTGTCTATTATTCAAAGAAATACCAATCGGCTGTTGAAACTGGTCAATGAACTGTTGGATTTCCGTAAAGCCGAAGCCAAGGATTTGCAATTGAATTTTACACATACGGATGTGGTCGCCATTATCCGGGATACCATCGGGCGATTTACTCCGGCTGCAAAGTTGCAGAATATTGTTTTTCAAGAATATATATCCATCGAAAGGCTGATGGTCGATATAGATGCAGAGATGTTGACCAAGATACTGAGCAACCTCTTCAGTAATGCTTTGAAACATGCCGCTTCCTTTATAAAGGTTTGTCTGGAAAGTGGCACAGACAATTTCAACTTAACAATAATAAACGACGGTGACCATATCCCACCGGAACAAACAGAACGTATCTTTGAGCCGTTTGTGAAATTGGATGAAAACAGCATGGGCACCGGTATCGGTCTGCCACTAACCCGCACGCTGATTGAGGCTCACAAGGGACAGATATTCGTAGATATCAATAACAGCAATGTAGCTTTCGTCATTATCTTGCCTATCCGACAAGAAATATCCATTACTCTAAAAGAAGATAACAAAGAAACTGTGAAAGAAGAGCAAGGGAAACCGGTGGATACGATTGCTTTACCTAATTCAGAGCATAAAAACGTGGTGCTTTTCGTAGAAGACAATCAAGAATTCCAAGATTTTATGAGCAATCAACTCAAAGAAAATTATCTGGTACTAAAAGCCGGCAATGGAGTGGATGCATTACGAATATTAGGAGAACAGAACATAGACCTGATAATAAGTGATGTAATGATGCCCGTAATGGATGGAATGGCTTTGTGTAAAGAAATAAAGGAAAATCTTCGCTATAGCCACATACCCATCATCTTGCTGACGGCGAGAACAGACTTACAGACACAACTGGACGGGTTGAAAATCGGTGCCGATGAATACATAACCAAACCATATTCCATAGATTACCTGAAAGCACGCATTGAAAATCTGCTTGAAAACAGAAAGAAGATACGTGAATCGTACAAGTACTCCCCCGAATCGACGATAGAAGTCATAGCCCACTCCAAAGCCGACGAGGACTTCCTTAACAAACTGGTGGAAACCATCCACGCCCATCTGAATGAAGTGAACCTGGATGTAGACGCCTTGGCCTTAATGATGAATATGAGCCGTGCCACATTATATCGTAAAGTAAAGAGTATTTCCGAATTGACTCCCAATGATTTCATTCGTTTGATTCGCCTTAAAAAAGCGGCAGAACTGTTAAGAAACAAAGAATATCGTATCAATGAGATAGCATTCATTGTAGGCTTTAATTCTTCATCCTATTTTTCCAAATGCTTCTATAAGCAGTTCGGTGTATTGCCCAAGGATTTTGAACGCAGCAAATAATATATACTGAAGTTTCGCAAGTTGCCTTTGCGTTATCAAGACTATCCCAATTCCCCTCCTCCCGGGAGGAGGAGAGATGAGATACTACTGTTTGTCAATAATATGAGAAACTTGCGAAACTTAAAATATATATTCATAATGAAATTCGGACAGAGGATATCCTGAAAGCCGAAATGAGACGATATTCCTATTTCATTGATACAATATTCACTTTTTTCCTCTTTGATATGATTTTCCCTTTTTTTGATACGAATTCATCAACACGACCACAGTGAATTACTTATTTTTGCTTCCATAAAAATCAATTAATATTTGTTCAACCTAACAACTAATAGCATGAAAAGAAACTATTGGCTATGTAAAACATTCCTGTTGATGACAATAGGATTATATCCCGTTGCAATAACAGCATTCGCCAATACTGATGAACTTTCTGTTACAAGTATCCAGCAACAGAAGTCCATACCGGTATCTGGTACAGTCGAGGACAATAATGGAGTACCTCTGCCAGGGGTCAATATTATGGTAAAAGGAACCACAAACGGTACCATCACTGATGAAAACGGTAAATTCAGGCTGACCGTTCCTGCCGGTTCCAATTTAGTAATCACTTACATCGGCTATACCACGCAAGAGGTGAAAGCCAAGCAGAATCTGAAAGTGACTTTGATGGAGAACAACGAGTTGCTTTCGGAAGTAATTGTAACCGGAGTGGCTCGAGGCACCTCACGAGAAAAATTATCCTTCAGCGTTGAGAAAGTACAAAAAACGGCACTTAAAGAAGTAACCGGAACCTCAGTTGCCACCACTTTGTCCGGAAAGATGCCAGGTATCAAGGTATTGCCCACTACAGGTAATCCAAATGACGAGCCCATCATCCAATTGCGTGGCGCCATCTCATTCGCCAGCACAGACCAACCGTTGATTATAGTAGACGGCATCGTAACCGCGGGCTCACTTAAAGACATCAACATGGAAGATGTTGAGAACATCGAAGTCATCAAAGGTGCAGCTGCCGCATCATTCTACGGAGCAAAAGCGGCTGCCGGCGTCGTATCAATCACTACCAAACGCGGCAGCAGTCTGGAAAACGGCCAAGTGGACGTAACTTTCAAGTCTGAAGTAGGCACAAGCTGGATTGGTTTCGTTCCCGAAAGGACAACTGCCCACGGACATGTAGTGGACGACAACGGCAACATCACCTCTGCTATTGAGAACGATGGAATTTGGGACAACAAATACGATATGTCCCACGATGCCTATGACGACTTCTTCGTGCCCCGCCTCTTCTCATCCAATACATTCGGCCTTACAGGACGTTCAAAGAGTGGCGATATCAATTATTACGCCTCCATTCAGAACACCAAGAATCCCGGTATCGTGAGATTGCTGAAAGGAGTGAACCGCACCAGTTTCCGTGCAAACATGGATGCCAAGCTTTCGGACAAACTCATGCTGTCCACATCCAACATGTACGTACGCTCTCACAGCGACAACCGTAACATCAGTTTCGATGACATTTTCTATGCCGATCCTAACGCCGACTTCACTGCCGACAACATAGACGGCACGCCATACAAAATCAATCCGAACGTTGTGTCAACCCGCAACAATGCCAATCCTCTGTACACTTTTGCCAATTCACGTGCCGAAAGTAATTCAAACAGATTCTTAGGGGCATACGCCCTGCGCTATCAGCCCTTTGAATGGCTCAGCCTGAATGCCAACTACAGCATTGACTTCAGCCATTCCCAAAGCTATAGCCTGAAGCCTAAAGGTAACCTGAAAGTATCATCTCCTGATGGGACAGACCGGGAACTGGGCTCCATCTCCACCAGCTCATCGAACGACTTCAAGCACAACCTCGAAGCAGGAGCATTGTTTACAAAGAAATTCAACGACTTCAATACTTCCTTGAAGCTGCAATATCTGTACGAAGACGACAAGTATGAATCAGTGTATGGCGGAGGTTCAAGACTGGCCGTATCGGGCATGGACAATATATCCCTTGAATTGGCCGACCCCACCACATTGGATATAAACTCCTACGGGCGCCGGATCGTTTCCAACAGTTACACTGCCGTATTCCAAGGGGACTATAAAGACACTTATATGATTGATGCCTTGGTCCGCAGAGACGGAGCATCCGTCATTGGTGACGACAACATGTGGAACACCTACTACCGCATCTCGGGTGCATGGAACATTGCCAAGACTTTCGCTATCCCCCACATAGACATACTGAAACCCAGAATCTCATACGGTACCGCAGGTATCCTTCCCGCCTATGGCGCCAAATACGAGACTTACAACATGAACGCAGGTTCACTGTATGGAGCCTCGCAAATGGGAAACACCAAACTGAAGGCCGCTTTGTCGCAAGAGCTCGAAGTGGGACTTGACGTCCGGTTCATGAAACGTTTCGATTTGGCATTGACCTATTCGCATAAACGCAATACAGACCTTCCCTACGTGATGGCGGTATCGGGCATCACAGGATTCGCTTACCAGAACATCAATCTTGGAGAGTTCTTCGTGCAAAGCTATGAGGCTACCTTGAACGCCAACCTCATCCAGAAGAAAAACATGTCTTGGGATGTGACCTTGACATGGGACAAAATGCATCAGAAAGTAGGTGAATTAGGCAGGCCGAACTTCACTTCAGGTAACTTGTACATCAACTCCAACGAAACCTACGGAAAACTCTTCGGAACGAAATTTGCCACTTCACTTGACGAGGTAAGAACCCACAAGGACATCAAACCCGGACAAACGGCAGAAGACGTATTCACAATCAACAATTACGGCTATGTAGTACGCAAAGACAGAGTAGGTACGACTGAAGAAGCCCACATGTATGTATTGGACGAAAAAGGTAACAACAAGAAGGTCTATCTGGGGAACATGAACCCTGACTTCAACATGAATATGACCAATACACTCACTTGGAAAAACCTGACATTCTATTTCACCATGTCATGGCAACAAGGAGGCCTCCTGTTCAACAATACGAAGATGTATATGAGTTTTGCAGGTCGCAACGCCAAGCTTTGGGACCAGTCTGAAAAACCATGGGTACAGCGTAAGTCGTATAACTATACGAACCAGCATCCTACCGAATCTTTCATGGAAGAAGCCACATTCCTGAAGATGAGGGAGATGGCACTCAACTATCGTTTTACAAGGAATCAACTGGCAAGCATAGGACTCGATTTCCTCAAAGGAGTAAAGGTAGGAGTTATCGGGCGTAACCTGTTTACCCTCACAAACTTCTCCGGACCGGACCCCGAAACCCGTACCATTGAAGGCGGTGTGCTGAACGGAATCGAGACTCCCAAATACCCATCAGACATAAGAACCGTAACAGGAACCATATCCATTGACTTCTAATAAAAAATAAGTATATATCATGAAAACGAAAGTATATCTATTGTCATTATTGGCAGTGTTCTTTACTTCCTGCGACAGCTACTTCTCGGGAATGGACATAAAGAACGAATATTCACCGGACATCAATACGGTGATGAGTGACGCAAACCAATATCCTTCACTGCTGTCCGGAGTATGCAGTTCCTACTGGAGCGCCTTGCTAGGATGGGGCAACGAAGCCATCTGGCCTCTGGGAACCGTATCCGACCAATACGCCCCGGGAGCGGGCAACTTTAACCTGAAAACCTGGTCGTACTATGATGGTTTTGATAAACCCGAAATAGACAATTCGAACGAGGATTCTACTTTTCCCAAAGCTATATGGTATGATTTCTACGGCATGATTAACACCCTAAAGAACATACTGGCAGCCATTGACAACGGGGTAGTTTATACGGAAGGCGGGCAGGATGCCACCTACAAGATATTGGCAAACACCTATTTCCTGATGGGTACATGCTATACGGAAATGGCCCTGCTGTTTGACCAGTGCTTCCTGATTACCGAAACCACAGATGTAATCTCTATCACCGGCGAAAGTCTGGTACCGGCTAGCAGCGTACAATCCGCAGCTTTGGATTATCTGGACAAGTGCATAAGCATCTGCGAAGAAAAAGGCGACTTCGCTAATTTGAGCGGAATGTTCCCGAACAACACAATGGCAACTGGAGGCAAGCTAAAGCAGTTGGCCAACTTCATGGCAGCCCGTTGTCTTGCTTATTTTCCACGTAACAAAGAGGAAGCGGCTACCGTAGATTGGAACAAGGTATTGGGTTATGCAAAGAACGGACTTGCAGAAGACATCATAGCAACTTTGCCCAACAACGACTACGAACAATGGACATTGGTACAAAACGCAGCTCCTACAGGCGGATGGGTCAGAATCGGCATGCGCATCCTAAAAATGATGTGTCCTAATGACGCAAATGCCAAATGGCCACTTCCCAGAGACTTTGGCAGCACAGCAACTCTGCCGGAACTCAAAAGCCCTGACCACCGCCTATTGACGGACTTTATCTATACACCGGAACACAAGTCCCCTTCAGGTACAAGTTTTACGGGATATACCAATTACAGCCCTTATTCCCTGAACCGTTTCAATGACTATGCAACTGACGGTAACGGAGATGAATTCCTTTTCACAAAGGTGGAATCAGACCTCATCTATGCCGAAGCCTTGCTGAACACGGGCAAGACGAACGAAGCCGTTACCTTGATTAACGTGACACGGGAAGGACGAGGCCATTTGAAGGACATCACACCGGCCTCTGCTGCAGAAGAGATAATAAAAGCCCTCTATTATGAGAGATTCATAGAATGTGGCTTCCCCTACCCTGCAACCTCCTTCTATGACAGAAGAAGGACCCCGGTCGATGAATACCAACTCACAACCCGCTCTTTCAGGCAGTTGCCGGTTCCTTGCTATGAGTTGAAGACTTATGATTTAGAGAGTTATACATTCGGCGGTGAGAAAGACGCCAATTCAAAATATAAATTCTAAGAACAATGAAAACGTATATCTATAAAACATTTGCAGTACTTCTGGCATTATTGCCCATTTCTTGTGACAGAAGCGGCGTTTGGGAAGAGTTTCAAGGAAATATTCCATGGGGGCTCTGTGTAGTGGCCGTAGCCGACGAGAACCATACCGAACCCATCAGCGGCGCCACGGTAGAAATATATAAGACGGAAGCCGACAGAGACAACGGTTCCAATGTATATCTGACCAAGCAAACCAACGGAAAAGGGGAAGCGCTTTTTACACTGGAAGAATTTGACAAATCCCATCAAGGCGCAGAACAGTTGAAAGGCAATTACTATCTGAAAGTTACCAAAGGAAACACCACCGCAGTTGCCACCACCCGTTACTTGTTAATGAACAGTGGGACTACTTATCATTGGGTGACATTGGAATAAAAATTTCAATCTACATGAGGGCATACTTTCATAAGTATGCCCTATATACATTCTATCAAAATTATTCTCTTTAAGAAAAACAATATGCTGAAAAAATCTTTTTTTATCACAGTTTTTGTACTACTATTTATGACTACCGCAAAAGCGCAAAATATAGAAAACGACCTCTATCTGAATAACCGTGCCCCATTATTGAAGAAAAACTATATGGAACTTCCTTTAGGAGCCGTTCGTCCGGAAGGATGGCTGAAAGAGCAAATGCAACGCATGTGCGACGGCATGACCGGACATCTGGATGAATTATACGAGAAAGTGATGGGAGCACGTAACGGATGGCTGGGCGGCGACGGTGACGTATGGGAACGCGGGCCATACTGGATTGACGGGTTGTTGCCACTAGCCTACATCATGGACGACACCAAGCTGAAGATGAAAGTACAGCCTTGGATTGAATGGGCGCTGCAAAGCCAGCAAGCCGATGGCTATTTCGGTCCGGATACAGACAGAGAACCTGAAGCAGGATTGCAACGTAACAATGCCAAAGACTGGTGGCCTAAGATGGTGGTTCTGAAATTCTTGAAACAGTATTATGATGCCACCGGGGACGAACGTGTGATTCCATTCATGACCCGTTACTTTAAATACCAGTTAAAACAACTGAATATCACACCACTGAACCATTGGACATATTGGGGGAAGATGCGTGGCGGAGACAACCTGTTGGTCATATATTGGTTATACAATATTACCGGTGAGAAATTCTTGCTGGAACTTGGCGACTTGGTCACCGAGCAAACTGCCGATTGGACGGGCGAATTCCTCAAAAGAGACATGATGAACAGCTTGTTCAGCGTGCACTGCGTGAATCTGGCGCAGGGCATCAAGCAACCTGTCATCCGCTATCAGGCAACCAAAGACCGTTCTCACATGGATGCCATCGACATGGGCTACAAAGACTTGATGAGAACCCATGGATGGCCTATCGGGCTTTATGGTGGAGACGAGCTGTTACATACGGGGAATCCCACTCAAGGCTCGGAGTTATGTACCACTGTCGAGATGATGTTTTCCTTGGAAAAAATGGTCGAGATTACCGGACGCACGGATTGGGCCGACTGGCTGGAACGAATCACATTCAATGCACTGCCCACACAGATTACCGACAATTTCGATGCCAGGCAGTATTATCAACAATTGAACCAAGTACAGATATCACGCCAAGACCGTAACTTCGTAACCTGCTATAACGGTACCGACCAACTGTTCGGGCTGCTGACAGGATATCCTTGCTGCACCTCGAACCTGCATCAAGGCTGGCCGAAGTTCACGCGCAACCTGTGGTTTGCCACTGAAGACCGAGGACTGGCTGCCCTATTCTACTCACCATCCAGCGTAACGGCCAAAGTAGGGAATGGAACCAATGTACAGATAACGGAAAATACAAGCTATCCTTTTGAAGGAAATATCCGTTTCAAACTGTCCATATTAGACCGGAAAACGAAAAAAGTGGCCTTCCCACTGCACTTGCGCGTCCCGCACTGGTGCAAGGAAGCCGTTGTAAAAGTAAACGACCGGAAATGGGGAAAAGCCGCCGCCGGCTCTATCATCAAAGTCTATCGGGAATGGACATCCAATGATGTTGTAGAACTGGAAATGCCGATGGACATCAAGGTTTCTCGCTGGTATGAACGTTCTGCCGTTATAGAACGGGGACCATTGGTATATGCACTCAAAATAGGTGAAAGCTGGAAAAAGGTGCAGGATGACCGGAAGTTTGGCAAACACTACGGCGACTGGTACTATGAAGTGTACCCGACTACGGCGTGGAATTACTGCTTACCCGAAGAGGCGCTAAAAGCCGAAAAACTAACGGAAGCGTTCAAGGTTGTCAAGAAAAACGTACAAGGTTATCCTTGGAACTTGGAAAATGCACCTATAGAAATCCACACCCAAGGAAAACGGATGAAGGAATGGCAGATGTACAACGGTTCCGCGGGCCCATTGCCCTACAGCACCCAATACCAAGTAGAGACCTCACCGCTTGAAGACATTGTGCTTGTCCCCTACGGTTGCACCACCTTGCGCATTACAGAATTCCCCGTTACAAGAAAATAATAACGAACAAATACTTTGAAATCATGAAAATACGTAATCTCATCTCAGGATGTATTCTGTCAATGCTGGTATTGCCATCATGCCAGAACAGCACCATAAAAAAAGAGCCACAGCCGCTCACCCCCGTCTCATTCGAGGAGGTAACCCTGCAAGATCAGTTCTGGCTCCCTCGTTTGAGAACCCAAAAGCATACTTTGGTACCCTTCTCGTTAGAGAAGACACAGCCTGTTGTGGAAAACCTACGCCGGACTGCCGCTTATCTCAAGAGCGGAAAAGAGGAAAATCTGCTTAACCTGCCGCGCTATGTAGCATCCGACCTGTTTAAAGTCATGGAGGGAGCCGCCTATCTGCTCAAGATAGAGAAAGATGCCGAACTGGAAAAGCAGATGGATGAGATTATTGACATCATTGCCGATGCCCAGTGTCCGGACGGTTATTTATACGAATTGTTCACCGTATCTCCCTCCATGCGCAAGCTTGGTTGGGGAGCAGGTGACAAGCCATACTCTTTCGTGATACACAGTCACGAGCTTTATAACATGGGACACATGTATGAAGGTGCCGTTGCATACTATCGTGCAACAGGAAAACGGAAATGGCTGGATGTAGCGGAAAAAAGCGCGCAACACATCAACAGAGTGTTTTTTGAAGGAGACCCCAATTACAATGACGGTAACCCTATGAACCAAGCCCCCGGTCATGAGGAGATAGAACTGGCTCTGGTCAAATTGTATCAGGTTACAGAAAATCCCCTTTATCTGGAGATGGCAAAAAAGTTTATTGACATACGTGGAGTGACCTACAAACCGGACGGAAGCGGAATCATGTCTGCAAGCTACAGCCAACAACATCTGCCGGCACGCGAACAACGCAGTGCAGAAGGGCACTCCGTACGGGCCATGTACCTTTACTCCGGCATGGCAGACATTGTTGCAACCAAAGGAGACACTACCCTCATACCGGCACTGGAAAGTATCTGGCATGACATTGTAGACAAAAAGATGCACATCAACGGGGGGCTGGGCGCAGTACCCGGTATCGAAGGATTCGGACCGGAATATGTACTGCCCAACAAAAATACATACGACGAGACATGTGCAGCCGTAGGCAACGTATTCTTCAATTATCGCATGTTCCTTGCCTCCGGAGATGCCAAATACGTAGATGTTGCCGAAGTGGCCTTATACAATAATGTGTTGGCAGGCGTAAATATCCAAGGCAACCGTTTCTTCTATGTCAACGTGCTGGAGGCTGACGGGAAAAAAGCCTTCAACCACGGCAGGGCCGGACGTTCTCCATGGTTCGGAACCGCATGTTGCCCCTCGAATATGGCACGCCTGATACCTCAGGTTCCCGGTATGATTTATTCACATGCCGACAATGATATCTATTGTGCCCTTTACGCCAGCAGTTCTGCCGAGGTTCCTTTGAAAACCGGTCGAATCAAACTGAAACAGCAGACAGATTATCCTTTTGACGGAACCATCGAAATGGAGATAGAGCCGGAAAATGACGGAACCGAATTTACACTATGGCTACGCATCCCTACATGGAGCACAGACCGTTTTGTTCCGGGAGAGCTTTACAGCTATGCTGATAACATCTCGACCGACGCATCCTTATATATAAACGGGAAACAAGCCAAAACAAAATCCATAGACGGATATGTGCCGGTGAAGCGTAAATGGAATAAGGGTGACAAGGTAGTGTTACAACTGCCCATGCCCATACGATACTCAAGTGCAGACGAACGTGTAGAAGCAGACCGCGACCGAATCTGCATCACGCGCGGCCCCTTGGTATATTGCGCCGAACAGCCCGACAACGAACATCCCGCATCCAACTACATCATCAGCCAAATCGGTAAAGAGGGCCGTATAGAGGCATTCGCCGACGGTATTCTCAAGGGAATTCCCCGTATCTCGCTGAATGCTTCGGCCATAGAAGGCGAAACCGAGCTCCCTGCCACACTTACACTGATTCCCTATTATGCCTGGAACAACCGTGGGGATAATGTCACCATGAATGTATGGTTTGCCCGCCATGCGGAAACTGCGGCCAAGGAAATGATTCGCACGGTAGACAACATAGCAGATGTCAGTGCCACACATACCAACGGGAGCGATGACGTCTATGCCATTGCCGACGGGCAGTTCCCGAAAAGTTCATCCGACAACAGTATCATCCGTTGGACTAGTTGGCCCCAAAAAGGTACAGCACAACAAGTGGAGATTAAACTGAAGAAAGAATCGGACGTTGAGAGCGTGTCCGTATATTGGTACGACGACCAGGGAGGGGTGCAAGTGCCTGCCTCCTGGGATATGGAATATCAAGCCAACGGGCAGTGGAACAAGTTCAGATTATATTCTACCGACCACTATGGCATCCTGCCCGACCAGTTCAACATGGTACATCCTGCGGAAGCCATCAAAGCCGATGCCCTGCGCCTCCACATAAAGCCGAAACCGGACTCGGCCGTAGGCATATTGGAAGTCGTTATAGAATAATTATCAGGCAAGAGTTATGAAACCGAACTACATATCATCATTTGTTCGCTCCGTCCACCGGAAATCCGTCCGGCTATTGATAGTTGCAGTACTCACCAGCCTTTTTTGTGAAAGTTGCGGCCGGCCCGGCAGGGTATTGGTTCTGTCGTCCGACTATACGGAACAGGCTGAAACCGACTCTTTGTTACAAATCATCCGCAAGGCAGGAAAACAAGTGGCGGTAGTGCCCATTGAAGAATTGACCCCTGAAAGGCTCGAGAAAGTCGAGACTGTGGTCTATCACCGCCCGGACAGCAGCGAAACAGACGATACGGAGAAAAGGCTGAAGGCCTGCCTGGTGCCATTCGTCAAGGGCGGTGGCAGCCTCATGCTTTCCATGGAAGCCGTAAGGTTGCTGAATCTTTGGGAAATAGAGCCGCAACCGGTGGAAGTGGAATATCAGGATGCCAGCGACCACGGCTTCGGGCGTGCCGTAGGCTTTCACGGTTACCGTGAGCATCCCATTTATGAGGGCCTGTTCGGAGGGGCATACGTGTGGAAGGCATGGGAAGACCATAAAGCACGGACACTCGGCTTCTCGGGGCGGAATGTCCCCCGGGCAGAGTCTGCCAAAGTGCTGGGCATTAACTGGGCATACATCCGCTATCATGAGAACAGGAAAGTCATCTGGGAGACGCCCGTAGGGAAAGGCAAAATCCTGGCCATAGGCGGCTATCTCTATTTCTCGATGGCCAATGCCAACCGCTCCACACTGCTAATGTTCATGAATAATGTCATAGACTATCTGAGCGGTGACCACAGCAGGTTCAAATCCAAACAGAAGTACTGGGTATATGACAGCATACATACCCAGAAGGTGGACTTCCCGGATTATAAAATCACGCTGAAGGAGGAACCGGACTGGGAACCCCAGGAATCGCCGCTGAGAACCGTGCGCAAAGCCGACAAGCGCCACTTCTGGAACGTAGCCGGCCAGCAGATATTGGCCATGGGCAGAGAACAAGGCAATATCGAAGAAATCTGGATTCATCCGATAATGGTGCTTCGCGACTTGTCTGTCGGCATCAAGTACAAGCAGCGTGAGGAGGTTGTGTGGCTAGACAAGCAGGCGTCTCAAATCACGCGTTCTCCCGATTACCTGGAAAGGGAGTATCTGCTGGAGAAAGGCAGATTCCGGGAAATCATCCAGGCCTCGCCCGAGAATCCGCTGATGGCCATCAACTACCGTTGGGATGCCCCCGATGTGGAGCACGTATACGTCACATACACCAGCAACCTGAGGCTTATGTGGCCCTATTCCCTGAACTCTACAGGCACGCTTTTCTACGCAACCGCGCAAAACGGCGCCGTGACCACCGTATTCGACCGTGAACGTAACTTAAACCTTCTGGCTGCCTTCGACCATGAGCCCACGTCATACGAAGAGGGCATGTATGATTTTTCGCACAGGGAAATCCGGGAATTCAACCGGATTCCGGCAGAACACAAACAAGTATCTTTCTTATATACATTTGCCGGAACCCCCGGCAGGCTGAACCTTTATTTAAGCGGCGGAGAAAGCGGCATCCGGCAATCCGCAGAGTTATTGAACGCCACCATGGGCAGGTCTCGGGAAGTCCATGAGGCGTCGAGAACCCATTACCGGAATTTCGATAAAGACTTCCTGAGTATCCGGAGCAGTGATTCTGTTTTTAACCAAGCCTATCAGTGGGCACTTGTCTCTGTCGACAAATTTTTCTGCCATACCCCCTCTCTTGGCAAGTCGATGATGTCCGGTTACTGGACTACTTCGCGCGGCTGGAATGGAGGACATGCCGTGAGCGGACGTCCCGGATATGCCTGGTACTTCGGCAGAGATACGGGATGGACGGGAATTGCCATGACTGCCTATGGAGACTACGAAAAGGTAAAGGAAGTTCTGACTACATTCGGCAAACACCAAAGTCCGGATGGGAAAGTTTATCATGAGCTCACCACCAGCGGTTCTGTCCACTACGACGCTTCGGATGCTACTCCGCTCTATCTTGTATTGGCAGGCAACTACTTGCGCAAGAGCGGAGACGTTGCTTTCATCAGGTCGCAATGGCCGCACATCAAGAAGGCTTTGTCATTCTGCTACTCCACAGATACGGACAGAGACGGGCTCATAGAGAACACCAATGTGGGGCATGGATGGCAGGAAGGATGGCAGCTGTATGGGGCACATACGGAGGTTTATCTGGCTGCCGTGTGGACGCAAGCGCTCAAGGAGTGTGCATACATGGCTGCCGCGCTTGAAGACAAAGAGACGGAACTGCGGTGTACGAACGACATGCGTATGTGCCACCGCCTCATTAACGAGAATTTCTGGAACGACTCCCTGCAGTTCTTCAATCACGGCTTGATGAGAGACGGTACGTATCAGGAGCACAAATGCGTGCTGGGAGGTACTCCGGTATTGTTCGGCCTGGCCGACCACCGGAAGGCGCTGGCAACCGCCCGCCATTTCTCCGACAAGTATTATTCCACGGACTGGGGAGTGCGAATGGTGGGATACGACAGCCCTTTCTTTGCCCTGGGAGGATATACTTACGGGAATATATGGCCTTTCCATACGGGGTGTGCGGCACTGGCAGAGTATCGGGCAGGGCTCTGTTACCAGGGCTTCAGGCATGCTTACTCTTCTTTGCGGTTGTTCGACACTTGGGACTACGGCAATATTGCAGAAGTCATCTTAGGCAACAAATTGAGTTTTACCGGCATCTGTCCGCACCAGCAATGGTCGAGCAGCATGAATCTCCTGCCACTGTACGAGGGTATGCTCGGCATGAAATCGGATGCCATAAAGGACAGTCTGTCATTGGCTCCGGCCTTTCCTGCCGACTGGACATTTGCCCACGTGCGAAACATACGCACGGCAGAGCGGCGAATGGGGCTGGACTATGAAAGGGAAGACAGCCTGTACAGGTATGTGATAACCAATGAAAGCCGAAAGCCGACAAGCATGGAGTTCGCCGCCATATTGCCTTTGGCCACCGAGGTAGAGCAGGTATATATCGACGGGGAAGCCGTCCCTTATCAGCTAACGACAGATGTACAGAATGTCCGTGTCTCCCTCAATCCGCTCAGGATTGGTGAGAAGAAGGAGATAAGCATAAAGTACAGAGGAGGCATAGGTGTGCTGACGAACCTGCCCACTCTTTATGACGGCATGCCGGACGAAGGTTTAAGGATAGAAAGGGAAAGCTACGACCCGGGAAGCCAGACCTATACCTTGAAAGTGGCCGGAAAAAGAGGGAAATCGTATGACATACAATTGCTGGCACTCTCCGAAATAGCGGAAGCTGCAGGAGCCACTTTCGTGGAGCGGAAAGGGAAGCTGGTCACCTATAAAGTGGAATTCGCCGGCAAAGGGGAAGAGGACTTTGCGGATGCCACCATAGAATTGAGGTTGGGCAGCCCCTGCAGTTCCACGCTTCATCCTTTCTAAGAGAATCGGCAAGCGCCACTACACTGAACGCAGGCAGCTGCCGCAGCCAATACAGCAGTTGCCTGCCACTATATATAACCTACACCTACAAAAGCTACTTTCATCTATTACTTGTTCTTTCAGAAGTTTAGAGGTTATCATCAAGCCTTAATTTGAAGCAATGATTTCCGTTTATAGAGATACATTTTCAATTCTCAGAAGCTAAAACATGGTATTCCCATCCTGTGTTGGCACCGTCCCTTTTGACCTCGGTGCCGGTCAACATCTCCTGATATTCAACATATTTCCTTAGCCTGATGAATCCGGTGCAGTCCAGGTCACGATATTTGTTGCGCAACAATCTTTCCTTGAGTGCCTTACAATTCGAGGGTGTCACATATTTCCGTAGGTTTCCCAATATGGTTTCAAAGCATTTTGAAGCCAACGTGCGACTTCGGAGAATGAAAGACCTTTACAAGACGATTACCTACGTAGTCCATGATTCTGCCGGTATAAGCTACCCGCATGAAACCGAAGTCAAAATCTCCTTCTGTCCAGAGATTGTACTTCCTAAGTATATCCATTCTTTCGTCCATAACCTAAACTTTAGTTGCAAAGATAACAATTTTCGGTTATAAACGGGCATTTCCATCAATTCTTTCGTCCATAACCTAAGAAGTTTGCAAAAAAGGCAATAATTTCGATTATAAACGAAAGATTCATTTAGACAAGCAAGGAGGATACTTCCTTTCCGCATCCCCCTTTATCGGCCGGATATTCCCTCTATAGAATCATCATTGTTACATCTATACTTCCACCGCGCTGCATCTATACTTCCACCGTGCTGCATCTATAGATGCAGCAAATCCCTTAACCTATCCTAATAATGCTGCTTATTGTCACCTATTTAGAAGCGAAATCATTATATTTGCGCCCATATATGCCAATACGTTGACTAAGCGATGGCAAAACAGCTGCTGAAACAATAAGAGAGACGGAGGGGGAACTTCCGGCTCATTGCTCAAGCCACGGTAAACATATTATTTTTTGTTTGATGCTCAAATTAGTTTTAAGTCTTTTGCTACCCGGCACGCCTCAATAGAGTTTTTCACTTGAAGTTTGCCTAAAATTTCCTGTCTGTGCCGACTAACTGTATTTATGCTGATAGAAAGAGTTTCGGCTATTTTCTTACTTGTCAGCCCTTTGCCTATGAGACTCAATACCTGCTTTTCTCTGACGGACAGAATCCTTGTGCTGTCCTGTTTGCCAATTTCTGTCATTTGGCCGTTGGCAGAATTGATTATCAGGCATTTGGCTGGAATATCAAACAGTAAAGGGCTATAAAGGCATAAAGCCAGCCACAGCGTGTCGTTAGAAGGGGCAGAAACATAGAACATCCGATGCAATACTGATATATAATTATTTTTGCCGTGCTTCATACGAAGTTTGCTTATCAGATAATAATCAGTGCGTTTGCTCTTGGGCTGGTGTTTGACAAAATGGAAAAAACACAATTCTTGTAAGTGCTTCCCTGCCAAATCGTCAGGATGAATGAGCTTGAAGATTTCTTTTTCCCAAATGGAAGACACCTTGCCCTCGTCTCCGCATTTATCTATTTCCAGCATTCGGGAAAAACTACCATAATAAATGTAACTCATATTGGTACGTATATCACTCAATACGGCTACCGCACTCTCCATCCGTGCATAGTTGCGCGCTATATCCTTATACTTGTCCAGCAACTCGGAGTATGGTTGTTCTTCCGCAAAATCCTGTGTGAAAAACTCCTTGCTCAATATATCGATTGTGTCCATAGCCAGAAATAAAAATGGTTATTTATAATCATTGTGCAGTATATAACAATACCCTACCTTTGCAAAGGTAAAAAAACTAAATGGTTGTTTATGATAAGTGAGAAGGAAAAGTGCCGGCAAGGAAAACTGTACGATGCCAATAATGATGCGGAATTGATAGCCGAAAGGCAGGCATGCAAGGCATTGTGCCATGAATATAATCATCTACTGCCATCGGAAACGAAACGCAGGGAAGATATTATTGTCAGTCTATTCGGAAAATCGGGGCATAGTTTCCTGATAGAACAGCCGTTCTTCTGTGATTATGGTTATAATATAGAGATTGGCGAAAATTTTTATGCCAATGTGAACTGTGTTATTTTGGACGAAGCAAAAGTTAAGTTCGGTGATAATGTGTTCATTGCTCCGGGTTGTGGGTTTTATACCGCCGGACATCCTCTTGATGTGGAGCAAAGAAATCGTGGACTTGAATATGCACGGCCGATTAGCATAGGCAATAATGTATGGATAGGAGCGCACGTTTGCGTCTTACCGGGAGTTATGATAGGCGACAACTGTGTCATCGGTGCGGGAAGTGTGGTAAATAAAGATATTCCGGCAGGAACATTGGCAGTCGGGAATCCTTGCCGTGTTATTCGAAAATTATAACATTAACAATATATTGAAAAATGAAAAAGTTACTACTGAGTGGAATGATGATTGCCGCTTCATTTACCTGCATGGCGCAATCATTGGAAAAGATGCAATGGTTCAATGAACCTGAACAATGGAAAATTGAAAACAATTCGCTTTCGATGAATGTTACTCCCCAGACTGATTATTGGCGTATATCCCACTATGGATTTACTGTGGATGATGCCCCGTTTCTGTACACATTGCGTGGCGGGGAATTTGAAGTGAAGGTAAAAATATCTGGCGATTACAAGACCCGTTTCGACCAGTCGGGACTGATGTTGCGCATCGACCACGAGAACTATATCAAGGCCGGTATTGAGTTCGTGGACGGGAAATATAATCTTAGTACCGTTGTAACTCATCATACAAGTGACTGGAGCATTATATCTTTGGATAAGCCCGTCCCGTTTGTATGGATTAAGGCGGTACGCCGACTGGATGCCGTAGAGATTTTCTATTCTTTTGATGATAAGGAATACACGATGATGCGCAACGCTTGGCTGCAAGACAATCATCCCGTCATGGTAGGGATAATGGGAGCTTGCCCTGACGGTAACGGTTTCAAAGCCAAATTTGAGAATTTCTCAATTAAGCATTTGCCAGATTTGCGCAGGGTTGAATGGCTAAAGAAAAACTAAATATCAAAAACAACAAGCATTGCCGTCCACTCCGGACACCGTTCCTTCAGTAACTTCATAGCCAATTCATTGTCGGCTATTGCAGCATACTGCTTTTTTGAAAAGAAACCCGTCATTGATGCAAATCCTATCAATGACGGGCAATTTTGCATTTTCTAATTGTATATCGAATTCCTTTAGATGCTGTGGCACCTATTGATTCAACATTTACAGGAATACAGATGGAGGTCAATACTGTACAATCAGAAATAAGCTTTATCATTACATTTGCCTTCTATCGATTTCAAAAGAGAGTTATTTTCAATAATTACAGTTTTCAAAGAAGCACAGTAAGGCTTTCTTTCGTCCATAATCTAAAAAGGCTGCAAAGAAGATACTGTTTTCGGTTATAAACGAAAAGTCCATTCAGGGCAAGCAAAGTGGACACTTCCTTTTTGCATCCCCTCCATTATCGGCCGGATATTCTCTCTTATAGAATCATCATTCCCTTAACCTATCCTAATAATCCACCTTGCTGTCACTCATTTAGAATTGAATTTATTATCTTTGTCGCGTTGTGTGCCATGCATCCACGTAATGCCGAAGCAGGCAATATGGCCTGTCGCGACAGACACTGGACTTCAGCACGACAAACACCAGTGTCTGTCAATAAGCATTAAGCAACTGGAAATAAGAAGATTATATAATAAAGAATTTCATCTGAATGAAACAGTACAAAACCGTAAACAACCTTGTAGGCTGGATTACCTTCCTCATTGCAGCGACGGTCTACTGCATGACCATCGAACCTACTGCAAGCTTTTGGGACTGCCCGGAGTTCATCACCACCGGCTATAAGCTGGAAGTAGGACACCCGCCCGGCGCACCGTTCTTCATGCTGGTAGCCAACCTATTCTCACAATTTGCTTCCGATGCCTCCACCGTTGCCAAGATGGTGAACTACATGAGCGCGCTGATGAGCGGCGCATGTATCCTGTTCCTTTTCTGGAGCATCACGCACCTGGTACGCAAACTTGTGGTGACAGACGAAAACAATATCACACGCGGCCAGATGGTTACCATCATGGGTAGCGGTCTGGTGGGCGCACTTGCCTACACGTTCAGCGATACCTTCTGGTTCAGCGCTGTGGAAGGCGAGGTGTATGCCTTCTCCTCACTGTTCACTGCCGTCGTATTCTGGCTCATACTGAAATGGGAGGACGTTGCCAACGAGCCTCACAGTGACCGCTGGCTGATTCTTATCGCCTACCTGACGGGACTTTCCATCGGCGTGCACTTGCTGAACCTGCTCTGCCTGCCCGCCATCGTACTGGTATATTACTACAAGAAAGTACCCAACGCCAATGCCCGAGGCTCCCTGCTGGCATTGCTTGCCTCGGGCATACTGGTTGCAGCCGTACTCTACGGCATCGTGCCGGGTATCGTGAAAGTGGGCGGCTGGTTCGAACTGCTCTTCGTCAACACGCTGGGCATGTCCTTCAACACGGGTGTCATCGTATATATCATCCTGCTGGCAGCCTGCCTCATCTGGGGTATCTACGAAAGCTACACCGAACGCAACAAGGCACGTATGGCACTCTCGTTCATACTCACCATCGCCATGCTGGGTATCCCGTTCTACGGACACGGCACCAGCTCGGTAGTTATCGGTGTCATTGTCATTGCCGCATTGTGGCTCTACCTCCGTCCGAAGACGCAGGCAGCCGTCAAGGAGAAACTCCGCGTATCGGCACGCACGCTGAACACCTCGCTGCTCTGCACCATGATGATTGTCATCGGATATTCCTCGTATGCACTTATCGTTATCCGCTCCACCGCCAACACACCGATGGACCAGAATTCTCCGGAGGACATCTTCACGCTGGGCGAATACCTGGGACGCGAGCAGTATGGCACACGTCCGCTGTTCTACGGCCCTGCCTTCACCTCGCAAGTGGCGCTCGACGTGAAAGACGGCTACTGCGAACCGCGTATCAAGTACAACGGCACGAAGTTCATCCGCAAGGAGAAAGCTACGCCCGAGGAAAAGGATTCGTACATCGAAATCCCCGGACGCATTGAGTACGAATACGCCCAGAACATGCTGTTCCCCCGTATGTACAGCAGCGCTCACACGCAGCAATACCAAGCTTGGCAGGACATCAAGGGCTACGACGTGCCCTACGACAAATGCGGCAACATGATAATGGTGAACATGCCCACACAGTGGGAAAACATCAAGTTCTTCTTCTCCTACCAGCTCAACTGGATGTACTGGCGCTACTTCATGTGGAACTTCGCCGGACGCCAGAACGACATACAAGGCAGCGGGGAAATAGAACACGGCAACTGGATTACGGGCATCTACTTTATCGACAACTGGCTGGTGGGCGACCAGAGCCTGCTGCCCGCCGAGTTGCGCGACAACAAGGGGCACAACGTCTTCTACTGCCTGCCGTTGCTGCTGGGCATCATCGGCCTGCTGTGGCAAGCCTACCGCGGACAGAAAGGCATCCAACAATTCTGGGTGGTCTTCTTCCTATTCTTCATGACCGGTATCGCCATCGTGCTCTACCTGAACCAGACCCCGAGCCAGCCGCGCGAACGCGACTACGCCTACGCCGGCTCGTTCTACGCCTTTGCCATCTGGATTGGCATGGGTGTGGCAGGACTTATACAAACAGCGGACAAGCGGATGAGGGAACAAGACTACAAGGAGGCAGGTGAGGCAAGTGATGCCAATGCGTTTGTGCCCTCGTCAACGTGTGCCCTCGTCATCTCATTCGTTTGCCTCCTTGTCCCCATACAGATGGCAAGCCAGACTTGGGATGACCACGACCGTAGCGACCGATACATGGCACGCGACTTCGGGCAGAACTACCTGATGTCACTGCAAGAAAGCGGAAACCCGATTATCTATACCAACGGCGACAACGATACCTTCCCCCTCTGGTACAACCAAGAGACCGAAGGTTTCCGCACCGACGCCCGTACCTGCAACCTCTCGTACCTGCAGACCGACTGGTACATCGACCAGATGAAGCGTCCTGCCTACGACAGTCCTTCCCTCCCCATCACGTGGGACCGTATGGAGTACGTGGAAGGCACCAACGAATACATTCCCATCCAGCCGGAATACAAGAAAAGTATCGACCAGCTCTATGCCGAAGCCGAGAAGCAGGCACTGGACGGTAATCAAGAAGCGCTGGTAAACGTGAAGAAGGAATTCGGAGACAACCCTTACGAGCTGAAGAACATCCTGAAGCACTGGATACGCGCCCCCAAGGACAAGGACCTGAAGGTGATTCCTACCGACAGCATTGTTATCAAGGTGGACAAGGAAGCCGTGCGCCGCAGCGGCATGATGATACCGGGCGACTCAATCCCCGACTACATGCACATCTCGCTGAAAGGCAAGCGCGCCCTCTACAAGAGCGAGCTGATGATGCTCGAGATGCTGAGCGAGGCCAACTGGGAACGCCCCATCTACATCGCCGTCAGCGTAGGCAGGGAGAACCAGCTGAACATGGAGAACCACTTCGTTCAGGAAGGACTTGCCTATCGTTTCACTCCGTTCGACACCGGCAAGACGGGCGTGACGATAGACTCCGAAAAGATGTACGACAACCTGATGAACAAATTCAAGTTCGGCGGCATCGACAAGCCGGGCATCTACATCGACGAGAACGCCATGCGCATGTGCCACTCTCACCGCCGCATCTTCTCGCAGCTTGTGCAGCAGCTGATGCGCGAAGGCAAGAAAGACAAGGCTAAAGCTGCCCTGGACTATGCCGAAAAGATGATTCCCGCCTACAATGTGTCTTACGACTGGCAGAACGGTGCCGTACAGATGGCAGAAGCCTACTACCAGCTAGGCCAAACCGACAAGGCGGACGAGATGATGAAAGCCCTTGCCGACAAAGCCATAGAATACCTGACCTGGTATCTGAGTCTGGACAACAACCGCTTCATGATTTCTACACGTGAATTTGAATACCACTGGGCTGTACTCGATGCCGAAGTAAAGGCTATGAAGAAGTACAACTCCAAGCTCACCGAAACCTACGAGCCGAAAGTGGAAGAACTGTATAATATGTATGCGGACAGAATGAAATAGGAGCATTCAACCATAATAAGAGAAGTCTTAATTATAATGTATTCACTAACAAACCATCCTCAAACCTCCCCTCCCCTGTGTAGGGAGGGGTTGGGGGAGAGGCTTTAATTATGTTTATAGAACAACCTCCTGAGTTTTTTCGTAAACTATACCCCGGTGCAGTCTGGAGGATGGACCCCAATGAAAAAGCCGTCTATCTGACTTTCGACGACGGCCCCATACCCGAAGTAACTCCTTGGGTGCTCGCTCTGCTGGACAAGCACAATATCAAGGCCACCTTCTTCATGGTAGGCGACAACATACGGAAGCATCCGGACGAATTCCGGATGGTTGTTGAACGCGGACACCGCATCGGTAACCACACCTTCAACCATATCCGTGGTTTTGAATACACAGCCAAAAATTATCTGGGAAACACCGAGCAGGCGAAAATCTTCATGGAAATGGGCGGAGACATCAATTGTAATGTGGAGAAAGTCCTCTACCCTCTCTTGTTCCGTCCTCCCCACGGCCACATGTTCGCCAACCAATACCTCACGCTGAAACGCACCTACAAGATTGTGATGTGGGACCTCGTGACACGCGACTACAGCAAAAAGCTGCGCGGCCCGCAAGTGCTTGCCAACGTGATGCGCTACGCCCGCAACGGCTCCATCATCACCTTTCACGATTCTTTGAAATCCTGGCGCAACGGAAACCTGCAGTACGCACTTCCGCGTGCCATTGACTTTCTGAAAGAAGAAGGGTACGAATTCAAAGTGCTGTAAAATCCGGCCGAGAATGACACGGCTCTTTTATTCAAGGAAGCTAGAAGAAGGAGTTAGAGGGAGTTAAATGGAGAGTTATCGCCCTTCTGGCTCAGGAGCTAGAAGCCGACAGTTCTATCAATGTAGAGCGATACTATCGGCCTCTGGCTTTTAACTCCCTTGAATGATAACCAAAGGATTATTTGACTTCAATTGTCAGCGGATTGCGCACCTTCTGTGCAAATGCTGCCATATAGCTGTTCCAGGCTTCAGCAGTCTTGATGTCCGCACGGTCCCAGGCAAAACCCCAGTAATACACATAGTCGGCATCCGGCTCATAGTCGCTGACAGCCAGTACATGACCGTCTGCATTGTTACGCATCTTCTTCTCCTCTGCAGAGAACAGCACAGTCTTGGCTTCCTTTACAACGGCAGGAAAAGCGGCCCCCATGAATATCTTGCCATTATCCGATCCGGTAGTGGGATCTACATACGTCATATAGCCACCTGCTGCATCAGCCACCACAGCGCCGTCCGGTTCGTGCAGCACAATGCCGGTAACAATGGGCAAGGATTCCTTTAGACAGCTATACGAAATGGCAGTGCGGTTCAGATGAGAACCGGCATCCAGCGTAATCAGACGTGTTTCCACCACCGTAGTATCCCCTTTCACAGCCAGCGGATTGAACTCCAGCTTCACCGTAAAACGCAAGGGGCCGTTGTCCAGCACTTCCTGCGTCTTATAGCACCACGGATAGATAATGGTATCATTCACCATCAGTGCAGATACCCCGGCTCCCAGTGTGGGGCCTACTGCATAGCAGTCCATGCCATAACCGTGGTCTATATGATAGGAGAATGTGCGTACCAGTTCACCGGCCGCCTTCGGGTCTGTCTTGCGCAATTCGTTTACCTGCTTCCAGGAGTCTGCATCCAGCTCTTTGGCATACATGTCTTCCAATACCGGTGCAGCAGTGCCCCGCTTCGTGAACAAGTCGTAGCCGAAGCCACGTTCACCCCTTGCCTGCAACGCAGGACCGTAGGCACGGAAACCCACCAAGTCGTTCTCCCAGGCCATGTCGTCCAGACGTTCGGGAAACTGACGCCCGCAAGCCCTTACCTCCACATCGACGGGAGTACCGGTCTGAATGGTATATGCAGCCGATGCATTGGCGGCTACCGTGGCGGGGAAGATTAGCTTGTCATCATAGGTCACTTGGTAGGGAACTTGTTCCCCCTCGACATTCAGAACCACAATCTGTGCGGTGTCTGCCAGATTCAGACGGCTCGAAATCTCGGCCATGGACACCTCTACCATCTCATCGGAACGATCCATCGACAGCGGATTGGTTACCGTAACGGTCACTGTCTTGCTGTCGTTGCAAGCAAGGCAGGACAAGGCCGCCATACATAATAAAAGAAAGTTTTTCATATAATCATTGCTTTTTCCTAATCAGTTATATAACTTTCCTTCAAGCACAGATTTCGCTGATCATACGGATTTTACTTATCTTTTCCGCGTAATCCGCACCTAAAAGAAAAAGGTGACAAGTGACATTATCCCGCCACTTTATCACCTTCTCAACTATCCTTCAAATTTATTTCGGTTGCTTTCCGATGTAAGCCAGAATACCTCCGTCTACATAGAGTACATGACCGTTGACTGCATTAGAGGCTTCGGATGCTAGGAACACTGCCGGACCGGTAAGTTCTTCCGGGTCTAACCAGTGGCCTGCCGGAGTCTTGGCGCAAATGAACGAGTCGAACGGGTGACGGCTTCCGTCAGCTTGCTTTTCGCGCAGCGGAGCAGTCTGCGGAGTAGCAATGTAACCCGGGCCGATACCATTACATTGGATGTTGTATTCACCATATTCAGAGCAGATGTTACGGGTCAGCATCTTCAAACCACCCTTGGCAGCAGCATAGGCCGACACAGTCTCACGGCCCAGTTCGGACATCATGGAGCATATGTTGATGATTTTACCGTGGCCCTTCTTCATCATGGCAGGCAGAACAGCCTTTGATACGATGAACGGAGCATTGAGGTCGATATCGATTACACGGCGGAAGTCAGCAGCCTCCATCTCGTGCATAGGAACACGGCGAATGATACCGGCATTGTTCACGAGGATATCAACGGAACCTACTTCCTTTTCAATCTGGGCTACCATAGCCTGAACAGCAGGTTCGTCTGTCACATCACATACATAACCGCGTGCCTTGATGCCCTTTTCAGTATAGGCGGCCAAGCCTTTGTCTACCAACTCCTGGTTAATGTCGTTGAAACAGATAGTTGCTCCCTGCTCTGCAAAAGCTGAAGCGATAGCAAAACCGATACCGTAAGAAGCACCTGTGACAAGGGCTACTTTACCTTCCAAAGAAAAATTCAAATACGGATTCATAATGTAAAATTATTAAGTTTAAATAAGTGATATTCTATTTATGTACGATTTGCAAGTAGTTTATACTCAATGGAAACTTTATCTTGGGAGAATGCCTTCTCTATAAGGAAATCGCAACGGATGTTTTTCGTATCGTAGCTTTTTACATCATCCGGATGCTCAGCATAGCGATTTTCATAGCTCGTTTTCATGATTGCACTACATCTAATAGGTTATAACTTCAGTCATCAAAGATGCCTCGTTTGCGTACACGATGCAAATGTAGCAAAAGAAAACGGAGAAACCGTATAAATTTGTATCAATTATATAGCAATATCGTTCAAAGATTCGTGAAAAGGAAAAATGGGGTTGCCGTGTCACCTAATTTGGCACCGAAATCGCGTCTGTTTTTTTCGATGCCTATTTAGAAGTAACAAAAAAACCCACTAAAACTTACGATTTTAGTGGGTTTTTAGCTGCAATTGGTGTATCGTAGTTGGACTACCAGGATTCGAACCTGGACAAACAGAACCAAAACCTGTTGTGCTACCATTACACCATAGTCCAAACATGAGGCTTTCTGTTAAAAAGCGGTGCAAAGATAAAAGGAAGCCCCGAAATATCCAAATATTTCGGGGCTATTTTTACTTCCGAAGCATTATTTCCTTAATTACTTCTCTTTAAGATACCGTTATTTGGCGATAATCAGATAATAATTCTTCTTTCCGCGCTGTACCAGCAGGTATTTTTCGTCAAGCAGGTCGGCTGTCGTAATCACCTGGTCGAAAGCAGTCAGTTTCTCCTTATTCAGAGAAACGCCGCCGCCTTGCACCAGCTTGCGCATCTCACCCTTGGAAGCGAATACAGCAGCATTATCCACGAATAAATCCACCGCCTTTACACCGGCTGCCAGTGCATCACGGGATATTTCAAACTGGGGAACCCCCTCGAACACAGCCAGCAACGTATCTTCGTCCAACTTCTTCAGCGCGTCGGAAGTTGCATTGCCAAACAAGATGTTGGATGCATCCACAGCGGCATTGTAGTCCTCTTCGGAGTGAACCATGATAGTGACTTCCCTCGCCAAACACTTCTGAAGGACGCGCAAGTGGGGAGCAGCCTCGTGCTCGGCCGTCAGAGCGTCAATCTCTTCCTTAGACAGTGCGGTGAATATCTTGATATAGCGTTTGGCATCCTCGTCGCTCACGTTCAGCCAGAACTGGTAGAACTTATACGGAGAGGTGTAGCGCGGGTCGAGCCAGATGTTTCCGGACTCTGTCTTACCGAACTTGCCACCGTCAGCCTTCGTAATCAGCGGACTGGTCAGTGCAAACACCTCCCCGCCGTTCGTACGGCGAATCAGCTCGGCACCGGTGGTGATGTTACCCCACTGGTCGCTGCCACCCATCTGGAGCTTGCAACCTTTGGTTTCATACAGATGAAGGAAATCGTATCCCTGCAGCAGCTGGTAGGTGAATTCCGTGAAGGAAAGGCCGTCACGTGCCTCACCGTTCAGACGCTTCTTTACAGAATCTTTCGCCATCATATAGTTCACGGTGATGTGCTTACCCACTTCACGGGCAAAATCGAGGAAAGTGAAGTTTTTCATCCAATCGTAGTTGTTCACCAACTCGGCACGGTTGGGGGCATCCGAATCAAAATCCAGAAACTTGGAAAGTTGCGCCTTCATGCCGGCCAGGTTGCGCTGCAACGTCTCTTCCGTAAGCAGATTGCGTTCGGCAGACTTTCCGGAAGGGTCACCAATCATACCCGTGGCACCGCCTATCAGCGCCAACGGCTTGTGTCCGCAACGCTGAAAGTGACGCAGAATCATCACACTGCAAAGGTGCCCAATGTGCAAAGAGTCCGCAGTAGGGTCGAAACCAATGTATGCAGTCACTTGTTCCTTAGCCAGAAGTTCTTCCGTACCCGGCATCATATCGTGGAGCATGCCACGCCATCTTAATTCTTCTACAAAATTCATCGAATGATTAAGTTATCTGATTAATTATTTAAGTGATTATCTATGAATTGTTTGATTCCTATCTTAATCTGCGCAAAAATACGACTCTTTATTTGAAGAAACAACTCTTAGGGTTTAAAAAAGACTTTGCAGACATTTCTCCGAAGCGTTTCTCCAAGCTCTTCGGGAGAGATGCCGCGCACCCTGGCGGCGCGTGCATACAATTCCCCGATGGCAACTTCGCTTTCATCTGTTTCGATGAACAGCCGGTCGGCAGGTATACGGCACAAGGCCGCTTTCTGGTACTTCTCCCCGAATGAAAGGTAAAAGCCATGTTTCAGATACTCCTCCGCCAGCGCTGCCTTGCCGCGGAAACCATGTATTATCCACGGATTCGACGGGCGCAAGTCCCGCTTCACCTTCAGCAGTTCATCGACCGCCTTGACCAGATGAATCACCAGCGGCTTTCCTACTTCCTCCGCCAAGCATGCCTGACGCCTGAACACTTCTACCTGCAAATCCATCGGAGCATCTGCCAGCTTGTCCAGCCCAGCTTCGCCCACGGCAAGTACTTGGGGATGGAGTACTACCCTCTCCAGGCCGCATACTCTACTAGCCACAACATTCTCTGCTACTGAATGGTCACCTCCAGTCCGGCCTATATGCCAGGGATGTATTCCCACCGAATACCATCCGCCGCTCTGTGGAGAGAACGCTTCGGGATAGCAATTCACAATGGCCGCTCCGCGCACTTGCGGGAGCCGATGCGTATGTATGTCTACTGGAATATTCATGGAACGGGATCATATCCGGAACCTCCCCAAGGATGGCAGCGCAGAATACGCCTTATTGCCAGCTTCCCCCCCTTGAAAGGTCCGTGTTTCTTGATGGCCTCCACCGCATATTGCGAACAAGTGGGGGTGAAACGGCATGAAGGCCCTATCATGGGTGATATGCACTTCTGATAGAAATAAATGGGAAGTAGCAACAGATATGAAAGCAGACGCTTCATGGTATCTGGGGAGTTTGCGTGGCTTCAGCATTCGCTGCCACCCTCTCGGCAATGCGTGCCAAAGCAGTCTTCATACGGTCTTCGATAACGGAAGAATCCACCAACTGGTCTGAAAGATAGATGAAAGCGACGGCCAGACGGCATTTCTTTTCCGCCAATACTGCCAGCAGTCCTTGTTTGTTCATGCGGTAGGCTTCACGTATCTGGCGTTTCACGCGGTTGCGCTTCACCGCCCGCTTGAAACGACGCTTCGAAACACTGATAAGAATGGAGGCAGACACTTCCAGTTCCTCCACCGGCAGATAAACCACACGCAAAGGGAAGACCGAAAACGAGCGCGAACCGCCCGCAAACATCTTCTCTATTACTTTCTTCTTGTCCAACCGTTCGGACTTGCGCAAGGTATTTGGCATGAGCTATAAGTTATGAGTTATAAGTTATGAGTTATAAGGGTGATACAAAAAAGGAGCTACAAGTACCTGGCGACATAAAAGCACAACCACTTGTAGCTCAATTCTATAAATCCACCGTTACTACTACAAGCCATAAGCAAATCACTCATAACTTATAACTCATAACTCTTTTTTTACTTTCCTTTATTATTCTCCTTGATAAACATGTCAAGCGCCGCCGTCATTGAGGGAGCTTGCACGCTGGGGGCTTCCAAGTCAAGACGAAGTCCGGCATCACGGACTGCCTGGGCGGTGGTAGAGCCGAATGTACCAATTTTGATTTCCTTCTGGTCAAAATCAGGGAAATTCTTCTTCAAGGCACTGATACCTGCCGGACTGAAGAACACCAGCATGTCATAATCAAATGCCTCATCTGGAGCAAAATCATTGCTGACGGTTCTATACATGACAGCTTCCGTATGCTGAATCTTATTCTTATCCAGCAGATTCTTCACGTCATCATTGTGTACATCCGACATTGGCACCAAGTACTTTTCAGCCTTATGCTTAACAATGGAAGGTATCAAATCGTCAATCTTCCCGGTGTTTCCGAAGAAAATCTTACGCTTACGATACTGCACATACTTTTGGATATACAGAGCAACGGCCTCCGTCACGCAGAAATACTTCATTGTTTCGGGAATTGTCACACGCAATTCCGTACATAAGTGGAAGAAATGATCAATGGCATGACGCGAAGTAAAAATAACGGCAGTATGGTCCAAAACCGAAATTTTCTGTTGTCTGAACTCTTTCGCTGAAAGGCTCTCCACTTTGATAAATGGGCGAAAATCTATCTTCACACCATATTTCTCGGCAATGTCGTAGTAAGGAGATTTCTCTGATGCCGGTTTCGGCTGCGACACAAGTACTTTCTTAATTTTCAACGTCCTAAAATTTTATTATCAAAAAATCGTTTAGCTGAATCACACCTTGATACAAAACAAAGCAAGGAATGATTTCGAGGGCACAAAAGTACAAAATTAAAAGTGAACTGCCATATAAATTGTTACAAAAAAGCTTTAGCCACTTGTATAACATCAATATTTTAGCAAAAAAGGCTAAAATCAATCCGATTACTATTGTCAACTGCAAACTCAAATCGAAATAGACTATGAATAGAGCAAACGGGAAAAGGGCGAATCCCAAATAATAAAGTAGCGTAGAATAGGACTCGAGCCATAACGTCGTAACACTTTCGTCAAAAAAAATCCAACCCAGAAAAGAGTAGAGCATCCACTTCAAGCACAAATAGAGGAGACACACACCGATGTAAATCCCCAGCAGAAGTCCCGGCGGCACATGGTGTACCAGTTCCGGCTGTATATCATTGAAGTAGCTGAAGATACAGACACCCGCAAGGATACAGGTCTGCAAGATGAGCAACAACAGATAACGCATGTCGGCGGCTGTGGAAGTGGCAAATATGCTGGTACGTTCGCGATGAAGCAGGAAGTCCTTTACCAGTTGCAGCAGAAACTTGCGGCTGCGTGACAAGACATAGGCCGACAGAAAGAAGCAGCACAAAAGGACCACGGTGATGCCATCGTCCATTCTCGGAGAATACGGAATGGGGATCCCCTCCGTCCCCACTACTGCCCAAGCCATCAACAGCCCTATCATATTGCAGCGAATTTACGGATAGAGGCGTCCCACAAAGGAGTGGTATGTATCAGCTCCACAGCTTCCTGCGGTGTCTGTGCCACATGCCAGATAGCACCGTGCTGCGTACGCATAAAGTTTTCGTCCACTGCCTGCCGAAGCATATCGAGCAGAGGGGCAAAATAATTCTTGACGTTCAGTATCACAATCGGATTCAGATACAATCCAAGTTGCTTCCAAGTAATGATTTCCAGCAGTTCTTCCAGCGTGCCGCAACCACCGGGCAGGGCAATGACAGCATCGCTCAAGTCGGCCATTGTCTTTTTCCGTTCGTGCATGCTTTCCACTTCCACGAGTCGGGTAAGTCCGGTGTGATGCCATCCCTGCTCCACCATGAAACGAGGGATGACTCCCGTCACCTTGCCCCCTGCCTGAAGCACCGCATCCGACACGGCAGACATCAGTCCCATGTTTCCCGCACCATTAATCAAACGGATGTGTTTTTGCCCCAGCAGAGTGCCCAACTCACGGGCTGCATCGAAATAAACGGAATCTATCTTTGTGCTCGAAGCACAATATACGCATACGGAATTTATCTTGTTCATCATCTTGTTACCTCCTTTTTTAGGTACCGCCACAAAGGTACATGATTTCGGGGAGATTTGAAACAAATTTCTTTCTTCCCACTTACGTCGGGGGATTTTTCATGAATCAATAACGGATTATGTGTGCCACAGGCACTGGTAAGGCACATTAAACAGGGCTACACCCTTTGCCCCGGATAGCTACACCCTTTGGGATAAATGGCTACACCATGTCAAGGAAAGGGTGTAGCCTTATATAAAAGGTAAAATTCCCCGCTGACATATAGTGATGAAAGCAGGGAATCGTTCACTTTATTGAATCAAAGAACCTTATATATCAATATTCGAGCCAAAAGTAATCCATCAGGGTCAATCCGATTAATAGGATTATTCCCGCAATAAGCATAAAGACCGGTATTGAAATACTTCTCTGCCAGCGGGTCAACCGTTGTAAACCTCCCCAGCGCCGCATCATAATGTCTTGCCCCATAATCATACCAATTCAGCCCCTTCTTCGTGTCAAGCTCCTTGCCGTTGTACTTGTAAGGCTGAACATTGTTGGTACTGGCGAACACTCCACCGAAAGGATAGTAATGGTTTGTTTCCTCTGCCGTGCCGGTCTGATTGATTACTACCCGGTTGTTCCCCTGATGGTCCTGCAAGTAGTAATGGTACTTGCCGTCGCTCAAAGTAACATAGCCTTCATCGGTCAGCAGCAACTTCTGAACACCGTTCTCATAGACCACGTTTCCGCAATAGTCCGTCGTGGTGGTAGTGCTGCCTGTCTTATGGACAGTTTTCAGCTTTGTGCCGTCGGCACCATAAGTATAGGCAATCGTACTACCGTCACTGAACGTGACCATATTGGGCAAATTTAATACATTACTAGGTAATTGTACTAATTCCCTTGTTTAAATCTTTAGTTAAATTTCCATTGGAATCGTAAGTGTATTCGTTCGCCAGCTTCACGCCGTCCTTGAACTCGAAGCCACCACCGTAGGCGGAAGCCGCTGCCGCATCGTCCACGCGGTTCAACTGATTGCCACCGAGGGTGAAAGTCAGGTTGTCAATCAGTCCGTAACCGGAAGCATCGGTCTGACCGTAGCGTTGCAGGGTCTTGATGTTGCCGTTCTTGTCATAGGCGGTTACATTCTCACTGAAACGGTCGGTGTTCGTATTGATGCCGGCTGTTTCGCCGTAGGTCGCGTTCAGCAGCCTGTCCAGCCCGTCGTAGGTGAACTTGTATCCTCGTACAGTGCTTTCATTCCCTGCTTTCCAAGTCATGCTGCTGATGCTGCCGTTGTATTTGGCGGTGCCGTTGCCGGTGTTATAATACAGATTCTGCGTGAACTTGCTTCCGCTGACACCCGTCAGCTCTCACAGAGAATCCCGGATACGTCACCTTCTCCGTCACCGATACCGGCATTCCCCCGGAATACTCGGAAACCATCTTCGAACGCTTTGAAAAGGCCGACAACTTCGGGCAAGGCACCGGCCCGGAACTCAACATCTGTTGCCTCATCGCCGAACGGCTGAAAGGGAAAGTGCTGCTGGACAAGGAGTACAAGGAGAGGGAAAGGTTCGTGTTTATCCTGCCGATGAAAAAATCCATTTGAAGAGCAAGACCAAAACAACAAAGGCTGCCTCTTCCGCATCCCCGGAATACCGGTATCTGCAGAAGGGCAGCCTTCTATATAAATAGCCGTAAAGCTATGCTGATTATAAACCGAATGCGGCTTTCACCTTGTCCACGTAGTCCAGCTTCTCCCAGGTGAAGAGCTCTACCTCTACATCCTTGTTGCCCTCGTAGCGGCTCTTGAAGTGCTTGACGACAGTCTGCGGCTCGCGGCCCATGTGCCCATAGGCAGCAGTCTCCTGATAAATGGGGTTGCGGAGCTTCAAGCGGTCTTCGATAGCTTTGGGACGGAGATCGAACAGCTCGTCAATCTTGCGGGCTATCTCACCGTCGCTCATGCTGACATGGCTGCGACCGTAAGTATCCACGAAGATATTGATGGGACGCGCCACGCCGATGGCGTAGCTTACCTGCACCAGCATCTCGTCCGCCACACCGGCAGCTACCAGATTCTTGGCAATGTGGCGGGCAGCATATGCTGCGCTACGGTCTACCTTCGAAGGGTCTTTGCCGGAGAAAGCGCCGCCGCCGTGGGCACCCTTGCCGCCGTAGGTATCTACAATAATCTTGCGCCCCGTCAGCCCGGTGTCACCGTGAGGACCACCGATTACGAACTTGCCCGTGGGATTGACATGGTATGTGATATGGTCGTTGAACAATGCCAGCACCTTTTCATGATGGATGGAAGCAATAACACGCGGCATCAGAATCTCGATTACATCCCGACGGATTTGAGCGAGCATTTCTTCATCAGCCTTGAGTTGTGCGGCCTCGCTGTCGTCGGCAGGCTGTACGAAGTCGTCATGCTGGGTGGAGACTACGATAGTGTCGATGCGTACGGGCGTGCCGTTGTCATCATATTCGATGGTCACCTGGCTCTTGGCGTCGGGACGGAGGTAGGTCATCACCTTGCCTTCGCGACGGACGCCGGCCAGCACCTGCAGGATGCGGTGTGCAAGGTCCAGCGAAAGCGGCATGTAGTTCTCCGTTTCGTTGGTGGCATAGCCGAACATCATTCCCTGGTCTCCGGCACCCTGCTCCATCGGGTCCTGACGCTCCACGCCGCGGTTGATGTCGGGGCTTTGCTCGTGGATGGCGCTCAGCACGCCGCACGAGTTGCTCTCGAACATGTACTCGCCTTTGGTATAGCCGATTTTCTTGATTACTTCGCGTGCGATGAGGGGCATGTCAACGTACGCTTTGGTTTTCACTTCTCCAGCCAGCACTACCTGCCCGGTAGTAACCAGAGTTTCGCAAGCTACTTTTGAACTGGGGTCGTAGGCCAACAGTTTGTCAAGCACAGCGTCCGATATTTGATCGGCCACTTTGTCGGGGTGTCCTTCAGACACCGATTCGGATGTGAATAAATATCCCATTTCAGTTGAGAATTGATAGTTGATAATTGATAGTCCGATGAATGGAGAAAGGTACATGAGTAGGTGCATCCGGCACAAGCGCGCCGTCAGAAAAGGATGTGTTTTAGCATTTTTTTCTGTGGTTGCAAGCTACTCAAATCTCTCCACATATCGTTTTCGGGCGCAAAGATAAAAAAGAAATCTTGTATCCGCGCTACGGACGGCGGAGATTAACACTGATTCACATGACTCTTTCGGATTCCAATTCCTAAGTCCGAAGAGCGATAACTTTCTTGACTGTTTGCCTATAACGCCTCTATTTCTTCTGCCGATAGCCCGCTGCACCGTGCTATGATTTCCACGGGGATGCCTTCGGCTTTCATCCTCAGTGCCATTTCCTTTTTTCCTTCTTCTATTCCTTCGGCTTTTCCTTTGGCTAATCCTTCTTCTAATCCTTCGGCTCTTCCCTCTGCTCTTCCCTCTGCCCTTTCGGTATGGATGTTGTCCCTTAGGATGACCACATTGTCCAGGTGGCGGTAGTAAGCTTTCAGCTCGTCGGGCGACAGCTTGTCCAGCTGCAGCTTCTCCCTTGCCTCGGACAGTCCCGGCGCGGTGGCGTCTTCCGGAATCTCTCCGGTGTTGAGGAAGTATATCCATTGCTCCAGGGGCACCTTCGACCATCGGTCGAAGTCGTTCACCTTGAGTATGTAGTATTCCGGATATAGCTGGCTCACCTCGTCCGCCTTGAACGTCTGCTTCTGGAAGGGCGAGAGTTGCAGCAGCTCGTTGTTGTGTATGCCCCTGAACTCGGTCTTTCCGTGGTACACGAAGTCCGTTCCGCTTCCGAGGGCGAAATATACGATGTTGATGCTGTATATCTTCCTGATTTTCTCGTATCCCTCCCCTCTGTTGATGTATTCTGTCACCAGCTTGGACGTTCCGAACAGCATGCGCTGGAAGTAGGCGTACTCGTTGTTGTTCTGTATCTCGAAGAGCAGCAGTTCTCCCGTCTCGTCCTCCGCCAGCAGGTCCACGCGGTTGTACTTGTCGTATTCGCTTTCCTGGTTGCTTTCGCTCTCCAGCAGTCTCTTGATGATGATTTTCTTCTTCATCAGTGTGGTCATGAGCCCTTCGAGCACCGCGAAGTTCGCTTTGTCTCTCAGCAGGCGTTTCATGGCCCAGTCAAAACGGATGTAGTTGGACATGGTTTCTCCTCCTCTTTTTTGGGTTATTACTGTTAGTCGTTCGCAAAGTAACGGATTAAAATCTTAATAACCAAGGGATGAGGAGGAGTCTTTTGTTTTGGGGAAGTTAGAAGGAGTTATCTCCCTCAAATAAACTCCAAACACCGTTCTATCTCCTCCAGTTCCGTCACTACCGCATCCACCGGATTGCTGTCGGCGTCGCGCGGCTCTTCCCATTGGCTCCCTTTCAGCCAGATGGTGCGGCAGCCCAGGGCACGGGCAGGCTTCATGTCCTTGTCGAAAGAGTCGCCTATCACCGCGGTTTCCGACACGGGCAGGTTGCAGGCACAGACACCCAAGGCAAAAATAGCCGGATTGGGCTTACGCACACCCACCACAGCCGACTCGATGACGCGGTCGAACAACGGCAGCAAGGCGGCGTCCTGCAACACGGTGTGCAGGTTTCCGTAAAAGTTGGAGACGAGCACCATACTATACTTCGGCCTCAGCCTGCCCAGCACCCCGGCACTCCGCGCCAGCACCTCGCGAGTACATCCGTCGGCATACGCGGCCATGGCCTCTGCCAACTCCTCGCGGGGGGCAAAGGAAGCTGAAAGCATGCCCTGCTCCTGCAAGTACCCGAGCTGGATGCGGAGCTTTGCACGGAGCACGTCGGCAAAGTGGAAATGAGGTTGTATCAGCGGATGCATGGCCAGCGTCCGTTCGCCGTGGATATATGCCTTGCGAAAGGCATCCTTCGCCACCGGCACGTCGAAGTGCCGGTATACCTCCCAAAGCACCTCTCCCCAATGATTGCCGCCCGTATCAAGCGTACCGCCAAAATCAAAGATAAGCCCCTTCACGTTCAATTTGTCTTCCATAATGTTTCATGTATTTTGTTTACTGTTCCCTATCTTTATCAGTACAATCCCTATAGCTATCCACACCAATTCCCTCACCCGGGTGATGAGTCCGGTATAGACACCCAATGCTCCCGACAGATGAAGCCCGCCCACTGCAAGCGCCAAGCCTCCCTCACGCGCGCCCAGCTGCATTGGAGAAAAGAATATCAGATTGCTGAACAACGACGAAAAAGCCAGAATCAGCACTGCATCACCCACACTTACCTCTGCCGAAAAGGCGCGCAGGACGAAGTAAATCTCAAGACTCGACAAGAGGCGCGCCATGAATTCCAATACCAGCGAACTGTAAAACGTCTTCTTGTGCTGTCCGTGAAGCAAAGCTATCTGCTCGTCTATCCGCACCAAAGTCTCGCGCTTGGACTCCAGGAAACCGGATGCCCGCTTCCTGAGAAAAGGAACTTTCTTCAACAAGCCCAGCGCCTTCAGCATCATTCCTGCCCGATAACCCTTCAAAAAGAAGAAGACGGCCAGCAGACAACATGCACCCACCACGGCCAGCAGCAATGCCATGGAGAGACTTACCGGATACATGAAAATATAAAGGAATATAGACAGGAACCAAAACCAGATATGAGAGAATATGTGCATCATGACATACAGAATGACCGAAGAAGATGCCTTACTCACTCCCGTATAGGGGGCAAGTTCCATAATCCGATAAGGCTCGCCGCCCATCAACCCGCAAGGCGTAGTATAATTCAGCGCAAATCCGCTGACCGAAAGCTTATATACCTTCCAGAAGGGAATGGGGTATTTCTTCCCGTCGTTGATAATCAGATACCAGGAACAAGCATTCAGCAAATAGACGAAAAGCCAGAGCAGCAATACGGCGGGAAACCATATACCCGCACGCAGCAGGCTTCGTCCTATCTCGGAATAATCCATGCGCATCGTACAGACCATCAGCACTACGGCAAGAATCCCGAAAAGCATGAACCAGTTGCGGTACTTATTCTTCATAACGGTCTATGTTTCGGTTCAGACAATTGCAATGTTTCTCATGCCGGAAACGCATGTAGAAGAACAAGACGTTCAGCACCGTCGCCTCAAATACGAAGTAAGCCCAAGGTATTCCGGCCAGCACCGAAACAGACAAAACAATGGCACGCACATTGAAGGTCAGCGCATTGGCATACTTCATCAGCGGACGGCTCCCCCGACGGAAATCGTCACGGAGACTTTGAGGCACCGTCTCGGGAAACCTCCTGCCAACCTCGGAGATGAAGCGCTGGAAAGCAGGCGTCATCTGTTCCTGCGAACGGGTATAACGGATGTAGAAGAACAAAAACAACTTCTGCAGGCAATCTCTCTTCCAGCCGAGAGTACGATAGGACTCGCGCAACCGCCGCGATGTGTCCAGTTCGCTGTTCTCCTTCCCCTTCAGGAAGAAAAGGTGGATGTTCCGGTAGTAATCGGCCAGCTGGCACTGCTTGGCATGGCACACCAGCCCCGAAAAGGCTCCCAGTACCCATATCCCGATTCCCCACTCCGGTTGCAGCCGCAGGCAGACAGCCACATAGATGGCCAAGAACCAAAGGTCGCCGGCAAAGCCGTCGAGTATGCGCCCGAGCAGGGTCTTCTGTCCGGTAAGGCGAGCCAGCTGCCCGTCGGCGCTATCATACATATTCGCCCATACCAGCAAAAGTATGCCCAACACATTCAGACAGATATCCTTGTAATAGAACAACACACCGGAAGCCACGCCCAGAATAATGGAGAAGACCGTCACCATGTTGGGATGTACGCCCAGCCGCCTGAACAATAACGCCCAGCGATAACCTGCGGGACGATAGAAAAGGATGTCAATCCACTCCTCCGTATCGGCCGACTTCAATGTAGATACAAATTCATTTCCCATTCGTTTGCTATTTTTTGATATGATTCGCTATCCGTTCCATGATATACCCTGCTATCTTTTCGGCAGCCTCCACGCGGCAAGGAGAAAAACTGGGCCAGTCGTTAAAGTCGAATATCTTCATCTCACCGTTCTCCATCACCACGCAATCGCCTCCGTAGACGGGGACATCCATGACCCAAGCCGCCTTGTCGGCATATTGTTTCAGCAGCCCCACCGAGAACGGAAGTCCCCTGGCCTCGCCGTTCACGGCTTCGAGCCCGAACTTGGTATGCGACACCATCGAAGGGTAAAACCAATGGAAGAAATCCGTGCCACGCACTCCGTAGAACTTTACCAGATCACCGCGAAGATGCTCGTTCACCACCACTACGCCGATTCCACGCTGCCTGAAACGGGACATTGCCTGCTCTGCCTCCCGGCGGTTCTCCACATAGCAGACATCGTCTTTTATCATCGCACAAGCATCACCCCGCTTCACCCAGCACGGATATGTCAGGTCGTCCGGAAGAGTATCGTCCGGCCTTATAATCCGGCTCTCAGGATGCGGAATGCCATTGCCCGTCAATATCTCCGTCATCGGGACACGGACACAGTTGGCCACTCCAAAACCGGAATTGACCACCAGCCTACCGTCCTTCTCCAGTTGCTGCAACCGGGAGATGGCGGCTTCTCCACGGGCCATGCTATAGAAATAATCGGCCTCCACGCATTGCTCCACAAAATCGGCCTCGGTATAAATCACCACGATTGCTCCTTTCGACCTCAACCTTTCGGCCACTTCCCTGAGGATGGCGGCATCATTGTCTACCAAGTTGGGCGAATATGCGTTTCCACGGCTTATTCCCACAATCTTGACCGGACGGCGTACGGGTTCTCCCTTCAAGAATATCTCCGCCTTGCGGATATCGTCTTTATGGTCTACATCTACTATCTTCGCAAAGGGGCAGGCCTTCAGCCTGATTCCTTCCGCTATCAATGCCCGCTGGAAATTCCGCATACGCGACATTCCACCACGAATGCACTTCTCGAGCACGTCCAAGGCATTCGGCTTCAAACAATAGATACCACCGGAAACGTATTTGTCCTCCGGTTCCCGCGTATCGTGAAATCCCTTGATTCGGCAGCCTCCGTCCGTAGCCACATATAGCGGCTTCTCATCGTCCACAAACGGAGTGACGGCCATGCACCCATCCGCATCAGCCGTTGCAAATGTACGAATATATTCCTTAAAATCATCTTCTTTGAAAATCGTATCGACAGTAGTGAGACAGAACGGACCTTCCCGCAGATAAGGAGCAATGGCATGAAGACTGTGCATGGAGCTGGGAGTGTCGCGGACCACCAGCCTCAGCGGTACGGGCAAGGACAACTGTTCCAGGTGTTCCTTCACGGATGTGCTCCTCTCATTGACGATGACAACAATCTCCGTGGCACCATTGTCTACAAAGATGCGCAACAAGCGGTCAATCATCGGTTCCCCCTGAATCTGCACCAAAGGTTTGCAACACTCCACCCCTTCTTGTAAAAGACGGCTTCCCTCGCCTGCAGCTATAACGGCAAATTTCATAATATCACTAAGGCTTTCAGTCCCTCCAAACCTGCTGAATAAAAAACGGAAGCGTGGAACTGCGTGCCACTTATCCGTAGTTGAAGGTCCTAGGAAAACCCGAAAACAGAAATAGATGGACAGCAGACCCACGCTGAAACCAGCGTAGGAAACATACCATGCCATTCTCTGTTTTCTTGAAAATTTCCTAGGTTTTCAACTATCAGAATGAGCATTACGCTTCTTACAATATTATCTCACACAAAAATCGAGCGAAGACACTTCTTCAATCTCATATGCAAATATAGGGAATATGTCTGTTCCCTACAAACATGTGTATTCTTATTTTTACAACCCTCTGCCGGCTGCTATCTCCAATACGCTCCGGGGCGCTATCTCCGCCAGCGGACGCATCACAAAATCGCGTTCGCGCATCAGCGGATGGGGAAGTTTCAATCCGGGCGTATCCAGCACAATGTGAGTGCCGTCGTCGGCAAAACATAGCAGCAGGTCGATGTCTATCACGCGGTCGCTATACACCGCATTGACAGACTTGTGCGTACGCCCCATCTCACGCTCGATTTCCTGCGTTGTTCTCAGCACCTCCAAGGGTGCCAAGGCAGTTTCCACGCAAAGTGCGGCATTCAGAAAAGTATTATCGGAAGAAAAGCCCCAAGGGGCAGTAGCATAGAAAGCAGATAGGGAAATCACTTCCCCTATCTGCTTTCCTATCTTCAAGACGGCCATGCGGAGGTTCTGCTCTTTATCGCCGAGATTAGTGCCAAGACTGAAGTAAACGGTCATATATCGTGTATATTCAAGGGAGGGAGAATTTATCGGTCTGTAATCAGCATCGCATCTCCATACGTACCAAAGCGGTACTCCTCCTTCAAAGCCACGTTGTATGCTTCCATCACCTGCTCGTAACCGCCGAAAGCGGCCACAATCATCAGTAGCGTGCTGAGCGGCATGTGGAAGTTGGTTATCATGGCATTGGCCACGGTGAAGTCGTATGGCGGGAAGATGAACTTGTTGGTCCATCCCTCGTATTCCTTCAAGTGTCCGTCCGTGCTGACGGTGCTCTCGATGGCACGCATCACGGTAGTGCCTACGGCACAGACTTGCCTGTTCAGGTCTTTGGCATGGTTCACAATCCGCACGGCTTCCTCGTCCACAATCATCTGCTCGGAGTCGGTCTTGTGCTTGGTGAGGTCTTCCACATCAATGTCGCGGAAATTGCCCAGACCGGCGTGCAGGGTGACATAGGCAAAGTCGATTCCCTTGATTTCCATACGCTTCATCAGCTCGCGGCTGAAGTGAAGGCTGGCGGTAGGCGCCGTCACGGCTCCCTCGTTGCGCGCAAAGATGGACTGGAAACGTTCGGCGTCGTCCGGTTCTACGGGACGGTTGATGATGCTGTGGGGCAGCGGCGTTTCGCCCAGCGCATAAAGAGCCTTCTTGAACTCATCGTGCGGACCGTCGTAAAGGAAGCGAAGCGTACGCCCGCGCGAAGTGGTGTTGTCGATAACCTCCGCCACCATGGAGTCGTCATCGCCGAAGTAGAGCTTATTGCCGATACGTATCTTACGGGCAGGGTCCACCAGTACATCCCACAACCGGAGCTCTTCGTTCAACTCGCGCAGCAGGAACACTTCAATGCGCGCACCGGTCTTCTCCTTATTTCCGTAGAGGCGGGCGGGGAAAACCTTGGTATCGTTGAAGATGAACACATCCTTGTCATCAAAATAGTCCAGAACATCCTTGAACATCTTGTGCTCAATCTCACCCGTCTTGCGGTGCAACACCAGCAGACGCGACTCGTCCCTGTACTTCGTGGGGTGCAAAGCTATCTTCTCTTCGGGAAGCTTGAATTTGAATTGCGACAGTTTCATAAGTATATAATGTGCTAATGTGCCGACGTGCCAATGTGCCGATGAAGCGCAAAGCAGGCAGCACGTGTTAATAATCAGTTTTCTTCTGTTTCTATCTCCTGCGCGTCTATCCACTCCTTGAAGTCGAGGGGATTAAGACAGTCCTCCAGCCGGACGTCGCCCACGCGGGTACGCTCAAGGGCCGTGAGGTGGGCGCCGCTCTGCAAGGCTTCGCCGATGTCGCGTGCCAAGGCGCGGATATACGTTCCTTTGCTGCACACCACGCGTACTTTTATCCACGGCTCGGCAATGCCCAGCCCGTCGTCCAGCAGCTCTATCTCGTCGATGACCAACAGCTTGGGTTTCAGTTCCACCTCCTCTCCCTTGCGGGCAAGGTCGTAGGCACGTTTCCCGTTCACCATGCAGGCCGAGAAGGCGGGAGGCACCTGCTGTATCTCGCCGACGAACTTCTTCAGCGTCTCCTCCACCAGCCCGCGGGTGATGTGCTCCGTGGGATAGGTGGCATCTATCTCATGCTCCAGGTCGTAAGAGGGAGTGGTGGCACCCAAGCGGATGGCGGCAACGTACTCCTTCGTGTGATACTGGAACTCCTCAATCCGTTTCGTGGCCTTGCCCGTACAGACAATCATCACCCCCGTGGCAAGCGGGTCGAGAGTACCGGCGTGGCCTACTTTCAACTTTTTCACCTTTATCCGCCGGCAGATGTGGTAACGCGCATGCCCCACAACCTTGAACGATGTCCATCCCAGCGGCTTATTGAAATAGAGGACTTCTCCTTCTTTAAAATTCATCCGTATCAGTTTATCCGTTAATCAAGCTCAATACCAGCGTCGCAGCGCCGGCTATGGCGCAATAGACGGCAAAATAAATCAGCTTGCCCTTCTTCACGATATTTATCATCCACTTGCAGGCCAGACAGCCCGAAACAAAAGCAGCCAGGAAGCCTACCATCAGCGAAAGCGCAGGGATATCTCCCGCAACCGCCTCACCTTTCAGCATCTTCATCCCGTCCAGCAACGCTTCACCCAGAATGGGGGGTATCACCATCAGGAAAGAGAACTGTGCCAGCTTCGCTTTGCTGTCGCCCAGCAGCAGACCGGTTGCAATGGTGCTGCCCGAACGGGAAAGCCCCGGAAGCACTGCGCATGCTTGTGCCAGGCCGATGACGAAGGCATCCTTCATGCTGATGTCCTCCTTCTGTTTCGGCTTATAATAATAGGAGAAAGACAGCAGCAGAGCCGTCAGCAACAGGCAGCAGCCCACGACGAGCAGTCCCGAACCGAAGACAGCCTCTACCTCGTCCTTGAAGAATACCCCTACAATGCCGATAGGTATCATGGACACCAGTATATTGATGACGTAGCGCGTCTCCCCGTTCATCCGCCACTTGAACAGCCCCTTGAAAATCCAGTCAATCTCTTTCCAGAGCACCACCAGCGTACTGAACACCGTGGCCACATGCACCACTATCGTAAAAGCAAGATTCTCCTCTCCCTCAACGCCGAACAATGCCGAACCGATGGCAAGATGTCCGCTGCTGCTCACCGGCAGATATTCGGTCAGTCCTTGAATAAGCCCAAGGATAAGCGCTTCAAACCATTCCACTATAGTTATTTATATAAATTATGAGTTATGCGAATCAGTAGTTGAAAATAATTTCTTTTTTACCGTTTATGAATCGAATGTGATATACCGATTATCTTCATTCCCCTCCTCCGGTTGGAGGAGGGGTGCCCGCAGAGCGGGGTGGTAGGTAAAAAATCTATTGCTCTTCCGCCCCGCCGCCTTTCGGCTTGTGCAGCACGGCATATATCATGAACACAAAGCCCAGCAGGCAGACTGCAGGGGCCACCTTGACGCGTCTCACACTGAATATGTCCGGCTCGAAGTTCGTCGGAGTAGACGCGGGGCCGGTCATCAGAAGAAAACCAATGACAACCACTGCCATTCCGATGGCAAGCAGGATAAAATTGGTCTTGTCAAAAGCGAATTTCTCTTTACTCATCTGGTTATTTACTATTTAACTATTTACTATTTAGCCGTACTGCAAAGCAGCACTTTCTCTCTATACACTTCACCAGAGAAGCTTGTGAAAGCTCTCTTAAGGTTTTCTTTTCAGGCGCGGATTACACTGTTTCAAGCCGCTGTCATTGCACAACTTCCGTGAGATCCGCGTAATCCGTGCCTGAAACCATATCGCTTATACACTTCAGTGCGTTAAATATAATACAGCGCACTTGCCTTCATCCTCAGATACTTGTTGATGGAAAGCAAGGCGCACAGCCACGTGATAAGCACTCCGAACACCAGCACGGCGCCCGACACCAGCACCATTACTTCGGGTGTAATCACCCTGATCAGTTCCGGTTCGTAGGACACCAGCCAACAGGCAGCTCCCCACAGGATGCCGTCGGCTATGAAAGCGGCCAGCACACCTATCCAGAAATTGCGCCGCAGAAACGGGCGGCGGATGAATCCCCAGCTTGCCCCCACCAGCTTCATGGTGTGAATGAGGAAACGCTTGGAATATATGGCCAGACGGACGGTGTTGTTTATCAGCGCAAAGGAGATAAACGTCAGTATCACGGCCAGTCCCAGGAGCATCAGGCTGATGTTCCTTATATTATCGTTCACGGCATCTATCAGGTCTTTCTGGTAGAGTACTTCCTGAATGTCGGTATTCTTCTTAATCAGCTTCTCTATCTTGGCGATGCTGTCCGAATTGGCATAGCCGGAATGCAGCTTAATCTCGATGGAGGCAGTGAAAGGGTTGTAGCCGAGGAACTCCTGCGGGTCTGTGCCCATCGCCTCGGTTTGCTCGCGGAGCGCCTGCTTCTTGGAGATGTACTCCGTCTGCTTCACGAAAGCCTCCTTGTCCAGCCTCTTCTGGAGCTTCAGAATGTCGCTTTCCTTCATATCGTCGCTGACTAGCACGGAGAAGCTGATGTTCTCCCTGACGTATATGGAAAGATTACGAGCTGCGAGCACAAAGAATACCACCAGCCCCAAAAGCAGCAACACCAGCGTCGTACTGATGCTGGACGTAATGAACTGCATGTCAAAATAGGATATCGAATTCTTCTTTCCCATAGGCCTCTCCCCTAACCCCTCCGACTCCCCCGTTGTCGGGAGAAAGCAATCCCGTAGGGAGGGGGAATAAGTTTGATTTTATTTATATATTGATATTATTTTAGTTGTTTCTCTCTCCCATTTCAAGAGTATCTCCTCCCTTTCTTATACAACCCCCTCCTGTTCCAGAAGTATCTGCCCCCCTCTCTATGGGGGAGGGGTCGGGGAAGAGGCTCTTCTTCCTGAACACATAAATCATGGAACTGCTGCGCTCCTTCTTCACCAATGCACTGAACCATGCCAGCGTACCGGCAACCATTCCCCTCAGGAAAGTACACGAACGCCCCATGTGCTTTTCCGTCAGCATGGATACGTAGAAGGCATCGAACGGCATGGGATGGCGCTCCGCCATGATGAAGCCGTGCTTGGAACCGAATTGCTGGATGGTGCCCGGCGTGAAGTGCCACAAATGGCGGGGCACATCGTAGGCAGCCCAGTAAGCCCCGTATTTCTTTGCATCGAAGGAGGAGCAGTTGGGCACAGCCACAATCAGCACCCCTCTTTCAGTCAGCAGGGAGTGCAGGGATTCCCACGTTTCGTTGAGGGGTTCCAGATGTTCCATGACGTGCCACAGGGTGATGACGTCGAAACTGCCCGGTGCAAAATTCTCCAGTGCCGTAGGAGGTTTCACATCCAGATGGAAACGTTCCTTGGCAAAGGCACGCGCCTGCGCACTCTTTTCCACAGCCTCCACCTGCCAGCCGCGACGCTGCATGGCATCGGCAAAATAACCGGTCCCCGTACCCAAATCCAGCAGGCGACCCTTCTTACGGTGCGCTTCACGGAGCACAAGGCGTGCCTTGTGTCCCAGCATATAATTGCGCACCCAGTGGTACACGGAATTCATTGCCCCCTTGCGGGTATCGGTATGTGAAATGTAATCAGGGGTTTCGTAGTAACGGCCGATTTCAGCCTCCACAGGAAAGTCTTGTGTGAAAAGGAAACCGCAATCGCGGCAGCGGCACAAGTGGAACATTTCGCCCGAGGCATAATGGTCCACACATGTCAAGGCACGCTCCAAATGCGTTCCACCACATAACGGACAAGCTTTTATAGTGAGTTTATTCATCGAACGTTCTGTCAATAAGGAGGTGCAGCCCAAACTGAACAGACCGCACTACACCTAAATTTGGTGCAAAATAACAAATAAAAAGTGGGTTATAGGGTTTCCATTAAGGAGATTTAAGAAAACAAGCGCTTGCGCCCAGTCCTCCGGAGAGGCCGATGACAAAGGCCAGTGCCTGACGCAACAGACACCAGTGTCTGTCACGACAGAGGCCAGTGTCTGCCAGCCTGTTCGATATTGAGCGGACAACTGTCCGATAATGAACAGTTTTCAAAAGCACCTATTCATTGATTACCAACAACTTAAATCTTCGGCATGAGAATTGACTATAATTAGGCAAAGGCGTTTGAGAAAAAGATTAGTTGGAATGCAACTTTTTAATCGGGAACAACGTCTAAAAGAAACAGAGTAAGTAACAATTAAAAATAAAGATTATGAAAACTACAAATTTATTCAAGGCAGTCGCATTCGTAGCAATGACTATCGTAAGCGTTATGAACACAGAAGTGAAAGCTCAGGAAAACAACTTCATCACCAATGAAGAAGTGAAAAACGAATTAGTAGTTGCCAAGACCATCTTTAAGCAAGACGGTGCACAACTTTACCGGCACATCCGTTATGAATACTCATATGACGACCAGAAACGCCTGACCTGCAAGGAAGCCTCCAAGTGGGACGGTGTAAAAGACGAATGGGTACCTTACTTCAAGATGACATACCAATATGACAATGATGAAATCACCATGTCCTACGCACGTTGGAACGAGTCACACAAGGCATACGACAAAGACACGAAGCAAAGTGTGTATGAATTGAACGATGAAAACATGCCGGTAGCTTGCAAAATGGGTAATGAAAACGACAGCAGAACAGCCGTCATGGCCATGGCAGAATAAGGCTTCCCCCAACGCCATACAGCCCTTCCGCCATCAGCCCGAAAAAATTCACAAAATTCACAAAAATGAAAGCACGCCCCCATGCCGTGCTTTCATTTTTGTTTTATCTTTGCCCCACACATCAAAAACTACACCCATGAAGGCAACTATGCTGACCCTTATCTTATTCTTTACCTCCCTGTACTTCTGTTCGTGCAGCGAACACCGGTATCCCCGCGTCCTCCTTACGGCCGACTCACTGGCACAAACCAGCCCCAACAGTGCCCTTTCGCTGCTAAAGCAGCTGAAAGACAGCATCGGCCGCGAACCCGAAGAAACCCGCATGTACTACCACCTGCTCTGCACCAAGGCGCAAGACAAAGCCTACATCGCACATACCTCGGACAGCCTCATCCGGCAGGTAGTCCGCTACTACCGCCGACGGAAAGACCCGAAACACCTGCCCAAAGCACTCTATTATGCAGGACGAGTATACAGAGACCTGGGGGATGCGCCGCAGGCGCTGGAGTTCTTCCAACGGGCAACAGAGACTGCAAAAGGAAGCACAAACCATAAGCTGCTAAGCCTCGCATACAGCCAGATGGGAATGATTTTCCTATACGAAGACATCTATGACAAAGCACCTGAGATGTTCAGAAAGGCCTATCATTATAACACATTGGCAAAAGACAGTGCCGGAATGGTATACAGACTGCGCGACATTGGCCGTAGTTTCAGTACCCTAAAGCAAGCAGACAGCGCCATTTATTATTATAAAAAAGCAGATGAACTGGCCGAAAGCATCGGGAATCTTCACCTAAGAAGTGTTGTAAACAGTGAACTTTCTGGTTATTATACGGAGTTAGAGAGGTATGAAGAGGCTTATGAAGCCATACAAATCACCTTACTACAACCACGAAATCGAAACCTTTTCCCTTTTTACAGTAATCTTGCCTATTATTATGAACATAATAATCAGTTGGATTCTGCGACCTATTATTATTCCCAACTATTGCTTGCCGACAACTATATATATAAACAAGAAGGCTATAAGGGATTATACAGAATTGCAAGAACAAAAAGAGAAACAGAAAAAGCTTTCGCTTTTTTAGATCAATACTTGGCCTATACAGACTCAGTACAAGATATGAATCAGGCAGAAGCCGTAAGCAAGGCAAACTCCCTTTATAACTATCAGCTAAACCAAGAAGAAAACCGGAAACTGAAAAGAAAATCTTTTAAAGAAAAAAGACTCAATATCTTTCTGGGGGCTGTGTCTGCTTTCCTCCTTGTCTTATTCATTGCCTATCGGGAATATCATAAACGGAAAGAACAAGCCAAACATATCCACTTAGAAAAATTCAAGAAGATTCAAGAAGAACAATATAAATCAAGCCAAGCACAAATAAAGAAAAACGAGCAAGAAATTAAAATATTAGAGGCTTCTTTGCAAGAAGCGATAGCCTCAAAAGATGAATTGCGCCAATCTTTACTCAAGGCTCAAAAAGAATTTATTGAGAAAAGCAATGAACACATTGAAGCCAAGCAAAGAGTAGAGGAACAGAATAGAATCAATTTAAAATCAACAAATATCTACAAAAAATTCCAACGCGCTGCCTCAAAAGAAGAAGAGAATGCCAGAGAGAATAAAATAGAAGATGCCGATTGGCAAGAATTATCGCTTGTAATAAATAACACTTGCTGTCAGTTTACCCAACGGTTACATGAACTTCATCCAATGAAAGACATTGAAGTAAAAGTATGTCTCCTCATCAAAATAGGTTTATCACCCCAACAAATAGCCACTATTACCATTCGGAGCAAACAAGCCATTACCTCTATACGCAAGCGTTTATATAAAAAAGTATTCAATGAAGAAGGTTCTACCGAACAGTGGGACAGCTTCATTCATAATCTTTAATTCTTCTCTTGTTTTCTGCTTTGTGTACTCTATTCTAAATAGTACGCAAAATAGATTTGCGTACTAAATGCGTACTTTGTTATACTCCCACCCAAAACAAACTTCTCTACTTTTGCAACATTTAAAAAATAATTCTTATGATTAGATTTTTACTTACTGCTATTGTTATAAGTTTTTTTGCAACATCATCCTTATTTGCTAAAAAAACTATGATAGAAACACAAGTGACAATAAACGGAAGTCCACGTTGGGAGCAAGAAGAGCGTTCTCTATATAGCAATGTACCTCTTATTTTCCATGATGGAAGCACCTTATATATCTATTCGGATGTACTAATAGAAAATGCCAATTTTATCATTAAAGACCAATATAATAATACTGTATACTCTTCTATTAATTCCATACTTTCAGATATAGAAAACATATTCGAACTAAATATAGGTTATGGAAAGTACGTGATAGAATTGGAATATAAAGAAACCGTCTACTATGGCTATTTCGAAATAACAGAATAAAGAATCATTAATTTTTTAGTAGATGACAAAAATTAAATATATGCTGTTAAACATTTAATTTTCAA
>ERZ777306.903-NODE-903-length-54288-cov-33.163941_pt1 | contig 54288 bp, 42 predicted proteins | sample MGYA00374966_ERZ777306 | MGnify/ENA primary metagenome ERZ777306 (study PRJEB29329, sample SAMN06343882) | mouse gut metagenome | isolation source: Mouse cecum | place: Austria: Vienna | collected 2014-11-15 ... | reverse complement strand
TTCTACCCCATCTATTTCAAATTACCCTTGCGGGTAATATTTTTTAAGAAACTTGTAATGATATAAAATACTGAGTAATAAATAGATATTAATATTCGCCTTTTAGGAGAGGTTCTTGTATGATTTAACATATCAAAAAGACAGGTTCACTTCTTGGCAGATACTATGAATCATGATTGTTTACCTGCCTATTGATAAAAGAAATCCAATACGAATAACAAGCAGGGGAGATAGTCTTTTAATTCTTTACGCAATATGTTCAGTGCTTTGCTGATATGGAACTCGACACTTTTTACCGAGAGGTTGGTTTCCTCGGCAATTGTTTGATAATTTTTCCCCTCGTATCGGCTCATGATAAAAATGTGGCTGGACTTTTCCGGCAATTTGGCCAAAGCCCGGTTGATAAGTTCCTGTACTTCATTACTGAACAGTGTCTCCGGCTCGCATGCTTTCAAACTGGAAATGCGCATTTGCAATTCCCACTCTTTGTTGGAGAGTAAGTTTTCTGCGATATTATTCCATGTGCGTTCACGTTGAAGATAATCTAAGCATTTGTTTTTTAGGGTGACTAATATATATAAAGGTATGTCTTTGACATCCTGTAACCGTTTACGGTTTTCCCAATAGTACATCAGGCTTTCCGTTACCAGATCTTCTGCAGCTTCTTGGTTGTATGTATAAGAATAGGCGAATCGAATGTATCGTTCCCGATGGGTAACGAATATATTGTTGAATCTTTTTATGTCCGTTTTCTCATCCATGATGTGCTGTTCGAATGGGATTTAGTCCTAAGAGAACTATGGCCATATTTTTTCATCAGCATAGGGAAGAGAAAATCTATATCTTTATGATTCAGGATATTGTATTTTAGAGACAATTTCTTGTTTAATGGCTCTTTCTTTATATCAAGTGAATTTTTAAGCCTAAAGTAGCTAAAAAACGCAATAAGATTAATTCTTTACAACATATTTCAACAATTCAGAAATAAATTTATAATTTTGAAGGCCATAGTTCTCTTAGGACTATGGCTTTTACTATAATTGTTAAAATATTGTATTACAGGTAAATATGCTTGATGCATATATCTACTTTTGGGGATATCCTACCGGATTATTCATGATCAGTAACTGGTTATCCGTTAATTTCAAAATTCGCTTTAAAGCAGCTTGATCCATAGTGGCACGGGGAACAGTTGCCAGACCGGTAGCAGCACAGAAAATATTGATGTTTTGGCAAACGATACCGGCATCGACTGCGGCCATCAGTTTGGTATGGTCAGCAATGTTTCCGAAGCGTGAAAGATCGGAAACGAGCACGAGGCTGACCGGCGCCGATTTCACAAAGTCCTGACTCCCGGCAACGGCGGCGCGATGATCTCCTTTAGCTATTGGCTGAAGGCTGTTTGCTTTGGCATCATACAGATAAGCACCTTCTTTCATGATGACATAAATATCGATGTCTTGCTTGTTCAGAGCGGAGGGGGCAGTGCGTTTCCCATCCGGGCGGTTGATGCCGTTTGCAGCCCACAACAAATCCGACAGATCCTGTAGACTGAGTTCTTTATCCGCATATTCCCGGTCGGAGTGGCGATCGGATAGCGCTTTCATGACGGAACTACCCCTGCTTTTATCAGGAGAGTTTAATTTGACTGTTTTCAGATCTTGTGCATGCATAGTGACAATTAGCAATAATGCTGTAAAAATGAATGATAATCTTCTCATAAACTTGTTCTTTTTACGAATGGTTTCTACAAAAATAAGTGAAATCTGTATAAATCGAACACCAAAATACAACTTTTACAATTCTTTAAATCGTAAATATACGAATGCTTCGTAGATAAAGTTACATTTGCAACTGTTTTATGTGAATGTATAATCGATAATATCTAAATTCTCAAATTTAATGAAAGAAAAACTACTCTACTTAATGCTGATACTATTCGTGTCTGCGTCAGTGTTTGCGCAAACCGGAAGTGGATCAGCTACCGCCTTTACGATTAAAGGACAAGTAGTCGACTCGTTATCTAACGAGTCAGTACCTTATGCCACATTGAGGATAGCTTTGGCTTCCGCGCCACAGAATCCTGTGAAATTGTTGGCTTGTGATGATGATGGTAAGTTTTCGGCAACGATGAACAAACCGGGTAAGTATATCATGACGATGGAATCGTTAGGGAAAATCCCCGCCAAAAAAGCATTTACATTGTCGGAAAACAAGAAAGTCGTGAATTTCGGTAAGCTGTTTATGAATGACGATACGCAGCAACTGAAAGAAGTTACCGTAACAGCCCAAAAGCCATTGGTCAAGGTTGAGGTCGATAAATTGACTTACAGCCTGGAAGACGACCCGGAAGCTAAAACCAGCAATGCATTGGAAATGTTCCGTAAAGTTCCGATGGTCACAGTGGATGGCGAAGATAAAATCCAGTTGAAAGGATCTTCCAATTACAAAATTTACATGAATGGTAAGCCCTCAAACCTGCTGAGCGGTGACAATGCTTCCGATGTGCTGAAAAGTATGCCGGCAAGTTCGATCAAGAACATCGAGGTCATTACCGATCCGGGATCTAAATATGATGCGGAAGGGGTTGGCGGTATTATCAATATCATTACAACCAAGAATGCACTGCAGGGATATACGGGTACGGTTCGTGCCAATGCCAGTACGTTGGGGAGCTTTGGTGGCGGCGCGTATGTTTCGCTGAAAGCAGGTAAGTTGGGGCTTACTGCCAATTATGGATATAACAATCGTAATTCGCCATGGAACGATTCATATAGTGAACGTTTTACGGATGCCGATATGTTGGCAGATGGCAATCCCACCCAGTTGGAGGAAAAAGGACGTAGTAAGAATAAAGGCCCGTTCCAATACGGGTATTTGGAAGGTAGCTACGAGATCGACACGCTGAATTTGTTGAGTGTCGGGGTGAACCTTTTCAGAGGAAAGAACAAGAGCTATTCCGAATTGGATGCTGTTTTGAACCCGTTGGGAGGGCTGGAAAACCGTTTGCGTTCTTTCGATCCTGTCTACAGGTATAACCGTAACTCTGTTTCGCAGGGCACGTTCGGTTCTACGGATGTTAATGTCGATTTCCAGCATTCGACCAGCAAGAAAGATGAATTGCTGACGTTGTCTTACCGCTTTAGCCAGTCTCCGAATGACAATGAAGGACGTACGGAGGTCGATGTGAAAGAAGGTTATTACTATTTGTCTGGAGAATATCCGAAATGGAATATCAATGATGCTTCTACCGTAGAACACACCGGGCAGGTCGATTATACAACGCCTTTGTTCGAGAAACAAACATTGGAAGTTGGTGTAAAATATATCAACAGGCAAAATAAGAGTAATACGCTGGAACAGATTTATAACGATTCTACCAAGATCTGGGAAGATCGCTCGAGAGACAACAGTCAGTTTAAACATACGCAACATATTTATTCTGCTTATTTAGGATATCTGATACGATTGAATAAGTTCGGTATCAAAGCAGGTGTGCGTGCTGAAGGAACAAGCTTGAAAGCGTCTTTTGCCCGTAAGCCGGATTTGAATTTCAGTACAGACTATTTCGATGTGGTTCCGAATGCGACGCTTACTTATCAGATGGATATGTCTTCCCAAATCCGGTTAGGATATAATATGCGTATTCAGCGTCCGGGTATTTGGTTCTTGAATCCATATATCAATGACGTGAACCCGCAGAATATCTCGCAGGGTAATCCGAATCTGGATTCGGAAAAGAGTAATAATGTGAACTTGAACTTCAGTAAGTTCACTCAGAAGTTCAGTATTAATGCCAGTTTAAGTTATACGTTTGTCAATAATGCGATCGAACGTTATACGACGACGGCCGATTTCCCATTGACCGATCCCCGTTCCCAATATAATGGAGCTTTGTGGAATACATACGATAATATCGGTAAAAAGCAACAGGTCGGTATTTTCCTGTATGGAAACTGGTCTCCGACAACTTGGTTCCGTATTTATATGAATGGTGGTGCGGATTATACGGATATGAAGGCCTCCGATTTGGGCATGAGCAACAAAGGCTGGAGTGGACGTGTGTTCGCCGGTTCACAGTTCACGTTGCCGAAAGATTTCCGCATTAATCTGCATGGCGGTTATTTCAGCCCCTGGATTCAGTTGCAGAGCAAGATGTCTCCTTTCTACTTTGCAGGTTTGAATATCAGTAAGGATTTCCTGAAGAAGAAGCTGTCTATTTCGCTTGGAGCACAAAACCCATTCTGGAAAACGATGAAGATGGAGACGACTACGAAAGGTGAAGGTTTCCACGACGTATCTACTACTTGGCGCCATGCCCGCGAATTCCGTTTGAGCGTATCTTACCGTTTCGGTACGATGAAAGGCCAGATCAAGAAGGTTCGCCGTGGTATCAGCAACGATGATTCCAAAGGTGGTGGAGAAAACAATTCAGGCGGTGGAGAACAAGCGATGTAATCTTGTCCTATTAGAAATATATCGGTTACTGAAAACCAGCGGAGGCATCTTCGCTGGTTTTTTTATTTAAAATGGCGCTCTCGGACAAATCTATCCGTCCAATTAGACAAATTGTGCCTGTATCTCTGCCGCCAATCACCTACTTTTGAACCGTAAATTAAGAATTTTGTAAACATGAAACACACAATCTTGAGTCTGGTACTCCTTTTTATCAGCACATCGATCTTTGCTGCACGTAAGGAAATCCTGTTGAACGAGAACTGGATGTTCCGTTTTTCCCATCAGGTACAGTTTAAAAGTGAGGAACGGGTGAACCTGCCCCATACCTGGAACAGCGGCGATGCCCTTTCCGGTAAACAGGATTACTATCGCGGGATGGGTAATTATACCAAAACGCTGTTTGTAAAACCCGAATGGAAAGGCAAACGCCTCTTTCTGCGTTTTGAAGGAGCCAATACAATCGCGAATGTTTTCATCAATGATGTCCATATCGGCGAACACCGTGGGGGATATGGCGCCTTTGTATTCGAGATTACGGATAAAGTGAAATATGATGCCGACAACCGGATATTGGTGAAGGTCAACAACGCCTTGCAGCAGGATGTCATGCCGTTGGTCGGTGATTTTAACTTCTATGGAGGTATCTACCGAGACGTAAATCTGATTATCACGGATCCGGTCAATATCTCGCTGACCGATTATGCTTCTCCCGGTGTCTATCTGATCCAGAATAAAGTAACGAAAGAGCAAGCCGATGTAAGGGCAAAAGTGCTCGTCTCTAACGGAAGCGCGACGGCTCGGCCTGTAAAGGTGGATGTCAAGATCTGGGATGGCGATAAGCTCGTACAACAGCAGGATATAAAGGTGACTGTGGATGCTAATGATTGGGCAACGACCGGAATGGATTTGACCATCCGGAACCCTCATTTATGGAATGGCCGCAAAGATCCGTTCATCTATAAGGCCGAGATATCCCTTTTCTCCGAGGGCAAAATAATCGATCGGATCGTACAGCCGTTGGGCCTGCGTTATTATCATGTGGATGCGGAGGAAGGTTTCTTCCTGAATGGCGAGCATCTGAAACTGAAAGGGGTATGCCGACACCAGGACCGGGCTGAAAGAGGAAATGCACTTTACAAGATGCATCACGATGAAGATGCCGCTATTATGGTCGAGATGGGAACAAATGCCGTTCGTCTGGCCCATTATCCGCAAGCCACTTATTTTTATGACCTGATGGATAAGTACGGTATTGTTACCTGGGCTGAAATCCCGCAGATCGGACCGGGCGGATATCAGGATAGGGGCTACATCAACCAGGCTTCTTTCCGCGAGAACGGGAAAGAGCAGTTGAAAGAACTGATTCGCCAGCATTATAATCATCCGTCCATCTGTTTTTGGGGATTGTTTAATGAATTGAAAACCATTGGCGACAACCCGACCGGATATATCGAGGAGCTGAACGATCTGGCACACAAGGAAGATCCGACACGCCTCACTACATCTGCCAGCTTCCTTTCGTATGATGATGATATCAGCAAGGTAACCGATGTGATTGCCTGGAACCAGTATTTCGGTTGGTATGGCGGTTCTCCGTCCGATATGGGGAAATGGTTGGATGCTAATCATAAGGCGCATCCGGAATATAAAATCGCCATCAGTGAATATGGAGCCGGAGCAAGCATCTACCATCAGCAGGATTCGGTAAAACGGGGGATTGCTTCCGGTTGGTGGCATCCCGAAAATTATCAGACTTATTATCATATCGGAAACTGGAAAGCATTGGCCGAACGTCCGTTTGTCTGGGGCTCTTTCATTTGGAACCTGTTTGATTTCGGTGCTGCTCATCGCGTGGAAGGCGATCGTCCCGGGATCAACGACAAAGGTTTGGTGACTTTCGACCGTAAGGTAAAGAAAGATGCATTCTATTTCTATAAAGCGAACTGGAATGAAGACGAACCGTTCGTTTACATCACGAACCGCCGCCATCGCGACCGCTCATTAGCTATAACGGATATCATGATCTTCTCCAATCAGCCCGAAGTCGAATTGTTTGTGAACGGAAAGAGCATCGGCAAGCAAAAGCCGGACGACTATGCGACATTTGAATGGAAAGGTGTCGCTTTGCAGGAGGGGGAGAACACGATAGAGGCTCGTTCGACCCAAAAGAAGAACAATGTAAGCGATAAGGTGGCCTGGACGGTGAAATAATAATGGTTAGTATTTTTAAGGAGGTGTGTCAAAATCACCTCCTTTTTCTTAGTTTCCATAAGGAATCAGTTCTTTTAGTATTTGTTCCTTGTACCACGGATCGTCCGCCTCTTCCAGCAACGGAACCATCTGCTTGCATAAATCGGACACGATTTCTTTGTTCTCCTGCCAGGGCAGGTTCTGCATCTGGTACGGGTCTTTCTGATCATCGAATAAAAGGACTTCCTTAAGTTCTTTTGTCTTCCGGTCGATTGTGAGCGACATCGTATATCGATGTGTCTTGATTCCTCTTGCTACCGGGAAATAAGAAATGACTTTTCCGTCGGTATCTTTGTCTCCGTCTACATTTTTGATGTACAAAGCCCCTTCACGCAAAGGGACGGAGGAATCTTTTCCTGTGAAACGTCCTGCGTAATTCCGCCCTTCCACCTCCGCCGGGATCTGTTTCCCTAAGTTGCAGAGTCCGAGGATAGTCGGCATGATATCGGGAGAAGACAACAGAAGTTCGTTGTCAATCCGGGGGGGCACTTTTCCCGGAAAACGGACCATAAACGGGACGTTCATACTTTCGGCATAGGGCGAGTTCTTAGGATCGTCCGTCTTCTGGCTGCACATGGTTTCTCCATGATCGGAAGAAAATATGACGATTGTATTTTTGTCCAATCCCTGCTTCTTAAGCTCGTCCAATATTCGTCCGAAAGCCCGGTCAACGCCTGTAACCGAAGCAAAATAATAACGTACGGAAGGTGCTTTTTTCATTTCCCGGTCCGCATTCGGACGAATCAGCAGGCTGTCTAACGGAAGGTCTTTGTACAAGTTATAATCTTCTTCCATGCAATCTTCCAGCGAAGCATAGGGACTATGGGGCGGATTGAAACTGACCATCATAAAGAACGGCTTCTTGGGGTCCCGCACATTATCTTCATTCCTCAGGTAGGAGATTGCTTTATCCGCTTCATGTTCGGGCGACCACTCGTTGATCTGGTGCTTTACGCCTTCGGTGTCCCAATAATGCGGATGCTTGTGTACATCGTAGGTCCCATACGAATACCAGTAGTCGAAACCGTGCCGGCGTTCCACTGGCGTATATGCATCCCAGGCCGGAACGCGATCTTCTACAAATTTTCCGGGACGTTGCGGGTCATTGGGAGTCGGGCAGTCGACATGCAATTTGCCGATATAAGCGCAATTATAGCCGGCCTGGCTGAACACGTCGCTGATACAGGTCGCATCTTCACGCAACGTGCTGACCGAGCGGTTGGCATTGCAGTTCAGTGGCACGCCGCTATGTTCCGGATACATCCCCGTCAACAGTATTCCCCGGTGCGGACTGCTCAGCGGGCAGTTGCTCATAGCCGAAGTCAGCACAACGGATTCTCTCGCAAATCGGTTCAAATTAGGCGTATGTACCGGATCCCCCTTAAAGTTCACCGCCTCCCTGAATCCCGTCTCCCTCCAGAACCCCATCGCATGGTTACGCATCTGGTCGGGGAAGATGTAGATGACGTTAGGGGCGTTCGATAAATCTTGGGTGGTGACAGGTTGCTCTTTGCATCCTTGTAAGGAAAAAAGAAGAATCCCCCCTAAAAGATATACCGCATCCTGATTGGAATGATTGATTTGTTTATACATATATTTATTGATTTATAGGACGTAATGATATTTTGCAATTACCTTTTTGTTGCAGATTGATTATAGAAAAACGGATTCTGTAAAGTACTCCGTTTGTCCAGGAAGATAATAGTGAACTGTCATCGATTTTAATCGTCTCTATTGTTGGAGACAATAGTTTTTTGTCGTACATGATTTGTATTCTCACATCGTCTCTTTTCAGGAACAGCGAGCCGTCTTTCTCTTCTATTTCACAGGCTGTCATGAAGTTCACAACTGTTTCTCCTGTTGTCTTATTTAACGACCAACTGTCGGAAATAATAAATTCCTTTTTGCGTTTTAGCTGATACGTTCTGATCCAGGATTTGATATTAGCTTCTGTTGCATAGGCATTCGCAATGTCGGCAGTGAAATAGGCGCTTTGCTTGGTATCTCTGAAATGTACATCAGCCGCTTTGAATTTTTCCCCGTTTTGCTGGTCATACCCGTTTATGGTCGGCAGGTTATGATAGCACGATTGCATGGTCCAGATTGAATAGCGTTCGGAACTGAATGTCTTACGGGTATAACGCCCGACACCGACATCGATTAGAACCGGCAAACCGTTATAATAAAGCATACAACTCCCGACATCATTATGATTGTGCGGTACATTGTTATGGCTTCCGTGTGCGGCAAAAAAGAATCCGTCATTTAATTTTTTCCTATCCCGGGCAACACAAAGTTCGGAATCTTTGAAATAATAAGAAAGGAAGTCGATGTCGCAACCTTCTCCCTCCAGAATCTCTTTTGACAGGATGACATCGTCCAGGACCCTTGCGAAGATACTTCCCCGGTGAAGTGTGGTTGCCCAGTTGCTTATTCTGGCAAAATCAGAGGCAAAACCGGTCATAACAGGATCACCGATACATTTGCCATAGTGGTAAACCGCTCCGGAATTGATATTGCAAACCGCTCCCGCATCGGAAAAGTTCACAAAATAGCGGTCGTAAATATGGACACGATAGATGTACTTTCCAATATTTTGTATCTTTTCCCGGTTGAAAATATTGATGTTCCCATCGGTAATACGATACAGTAGGTCCAGGAATTTAACCAAATTAGCTCCGGCATGTCCCCAATAGGTCGGACCTTCTTCGCAAGCTCCGTCCTCATGTTGCACGTCGATGTAGCGATCGGCCGAACGCATCAACCGATATACGTGTTCGGTCTTTTGGTGTTGGTCGTCATCCAATAGCATGACGGCTTGCAATACATTATAGTTAATCCAGATGTTCCAGTTATTTACGTTTTTTTCTCCATGCAGCCCCATCCACCAATAATCGGTACGGGAAAAATAAGGGTCGATCAATCGTTCTATGACTGTTTTTTTTATTCTTTTGGCAATTAGCGGACTGATTTTATCGAATTCTTCTTTAAAAAAGTGATATGTCCAAGCCATTTGCGCACCGATATCGGCTACGACGAGTTCGACAGTCGGTTCGTCCGGATCGGGCAGGCCTGACTGGTCTTTTTGAAAATAGGCGTGTGCCGAATGTACCCAGGAAGTTTCACATAGAAACCATGCTCCGTTGATGATGGCATCCATAAAACGCCCTTTCCCCTCTACTAACTCGGCTAAAGTGAGAGATATTAACGCCATGTGATTTTCACGGCCGGTTAGGATTTCTCCGGTGCGTTTATAAGCCAGATAATCTGTTGCCAAATCCGGTTTCCAAATATGAGAAAGTGCTTTCTCGCCTTCGGATATGATAGTTTGCCTGATTTCCGGTGTGGCTATATGTTGCCACTTTTCCCGGTCCTGATAAGAAGGATATGAGATCCAATGTTCATCTGCCGCTAATACTGAAAATAGTTTCTCTTTAGAGATGCTATGTTCTAAAAGGTTGTCCTGGGCAGAAACTGTACCGAGACAGGATAATAGTAAAATGATATAGAATGCTTTTTTCATACGTAGTTCCTTTTACCGATTGAAGTATATAGATAATGAAGTACAAATATAACTAAAAAGGGCAGACATTACTGCCTGCCCTCTTATTTGTATTCGTCTAATGGTAGAGATTACCATCCAGGGTTCTGATTTTCTTTCAGACTCGGATTCTTTTCCGTTTCACTATTTGGAATCGGCCACAGGTAGTCGCGTTCCTGAACGACACGATTATAATAGAACTGTCCGGTGAAACCTTTTACTTTTCCATCCAGAGATTCGAGCAGTTTCCAACGTTTCATGTCACTGAAGCTATGACCTTCACCTGCCAATTCGACTGCACGTTCATGTCTGATACGATTGAATACTTCGTCTTTGGTTGTCGCCTTCAAATAGTCCGGACCACTGTTGAGTCCTGGCATACCTACACGTGCACGAACCTGGTTAATCAGATCTACTGCCTTGCTCTGCTGATCTGTCTGATTATAGCATTCTGCCAACATCAACAGAACGTCTGCATAGCGGATCAACGGGAAGTTTATCGGCGTATCGGCACGATTGTTGATGGCTCCGTTCATATCGTATTCGGCAACGAACTTGCGCCATAAATACATTTCGTAGTTTCCGTTGACACGGATGAAACCGTTCTTTTCGTTTGCCTGTCCGGATTTTGCAGTAATTATGTATTCGGTATCCATCGGAGCGTTGGCGTACCAGCCTTTATAAGTAGTGTACGGCAGGATGATAGAAGCCATCATACGTGGGTCGCGTTTACTGTACATATCCAACAATTTGTCTTTGGCGGCCGGATAGGTTTCTACTTTGTCCAACCCTTTGTTCAGTGTCGCATAGAATGTAGCTTTCTTCACATCGTCACTTTCGTTGAATTCTGGAATTACTTCGTTCCAATCGAACGGACGGCCATCGGTCCATTCATAAGAGTCTACGAAATCAGTGGCGACCATTACATTGTTCCAGCAACTTCCGAAAGAAGCACGGCTTCCCATATAGAAGGTTGTCGGCATACCGAAGTCTGTCCCAATACCACCGATGTTCTGGATCGCAAAAATCATTTCGGAACTATCGTCACCACCCGGTTTGAACAGATCGGCATAGTCGGAATATAAGGCATATTCGCCGCTGTTAACTACACTTTCAAAGCATGTGGCGGCTTCCTTATATTGCTTGTTGAAAAGAAGCACTTTCCCTTTCAATGCCATTGCGGCGCCGGATGTGGCACGACCTTTATTCGTGTCGTCCCATTTTGCCGGAAGGTTAGCTATGGCGTCATCCAGATCCTGGATGATAAACGTACGCACTTCGTCGGCTGAGCTTCTCGGGTTCATCATGTTGGAGAAATCTTCCGCTACGATTGTCTTTTCGTCATAGATAGGAACACCACCCCAGAAATCGAGCAAGGTGAAATAATAGAGGCCGCGCATGAAACGAGCTTCCGATTTGTAACGGCTCTTCAACTCATCTGACATATCGCATTTGTCTACATTCTGCAAAACGATGTTTGCACGTGCGACACCTTCATACAATTGTTTGAACTTATTGCCGACAGCTCCTTCTGTCGTAGTATAGGTTCCACGCCCGATATTCGGATAGGAAGGAGCGTCATATCCGGCTCCTACACCACCCAAACAGTCGAAACCGAATTGGCGGCCAAATACGTCGTCATGCGTCATCTGGCTGTAAACGCCCATCATTGCCTGATCGGCATGGTCTTGTGTCTGGAAGAAGGTTCCGGCACTCATTTGGTCTTCCGGATAACGATCCAGATCATAGCAACTGCTCATGAATAAAAGCGAAGCAGCGCAAGTGAAAAATAATTTATATTTGTTCATGATGTTTGATTCAATTAAAAGGTGACATTAATACCTAATACAGCCGATTTCATGGCCGGATAACCTAAACCGCTGATTTCCGGATCAAGACCTCTGTATGACGTGAAGGTGAAGAAATTCTCCAAACTACCGTAGAAACGGAGTCTTTCCAATTGCATCTTATCTGTAACAGTCTTTGGAAGGGTATAACCTAACTGGATGTTACGAATCTTCAAATAGGCTTTGTTTGACAGATAGAAGTCGCTTCTCTGCTTGTTTATCTCATTCTGGGACTGAAGCAAACGCGGATAGGTAGCATCCGTACGGCCTTCAGTCCAGCGGCCTTCTGCCACTTCTTTGTTCAGCTGGTATCCGAAACGAACGGATGAAGTGTTGGCTAAATCGTGCTGCCAATACGTCTTTACACCTGCTTGTCCTTGGAACAGGACGGAAAAGTCGAAACCTTTATAGGCTGCATTCAGGTTCAAACCGAATTGGAATTTCGGGTTTGGACCATCGCTGACAATTTCGCGGTCATCCATATCGATAATCCCGTCTCCATTGATGTCTTTGTACAGTAAATCACCTTTTTGAGGTGTACCGAATGCTGCAAACGGATTGACTTTTTTACCTGTTTTTTCGTCTATTGGTGCGTTGTCGATCATTTTTTGTACCAAAGCCAAATCTTCATCTGTCTGGATGATACGATCTGCGCGCAACAAATATTGAGAGTTGATCGAGTGTCCTTCCCAGATCAAGTTGGCGCCGTCGATAGACTGGCCACCTTTCTCTTTCCCCTTGAATTTGTTGACCATATTCTTTACAAATGTAAAGTTGCCGTTCACACCGTAAGAGAAGTCGCCGATCTTATCTTGCCATCCAAGTGTCATTTCGATACCTTGGTTCGTAACGGTTGCACTGTTCTGCTTAGGAATGGAAGCCGTACCGTGTACATCGGGAGCAGGCAGGTTGATCAAGATGTCTTTAGTTTTCTTGTTGAAATAATCGATTGTACCGGTAAGTTTGTTGTTAACTAATCCGAAGTCTACACCGATATTAGTCATGTAGGTGGATTCCCAAGTCAGGTTCGGGTTTGCCAATTTAGCTTGTGCAAGTCCCAAAACTAAGGCATTGTTCAATGAGTAGTTGAAAGCGCTTCCGCTACTTGGTTTGTTGGCATAAGTCGCGAGGGCATCATAGTTGCCGACGGAGTTATTACCTAAAGAACCGTAAGAAAGACGCAGTTTTAAATTGCTCAATCCTTTTTCTACCCAGTCTTCCATGAATGCTTCTTGGTCCATACGCCAAGCGACGGAAGCAGAGGGGAAATACCCTGTACGGTTATTGGAAAGGAAACGGGATGACTGGTCTGCACGAAGATTCACTTCCAACAAATATTTGTTATCCCAGTCCATATTGACACGACCGAAGAAAGAACGCATCGCCCATTCTGTGCTTGAACCGGAAGCGGACGCATCGCCGATAGCGGCATTGATCACGTTCAGGCTTAAGTCGATCATATCATATTTTGTGGCGGAGAAATTCTTGCTGCGATACATTTCCTGGCTGGCTCCGACCATAGCGTTCATGCCTAAGCGACTATCTAAGAAACGTTTTTCATAGCGTGCCACAACATCGCCGAAGAAACGTTCTACTTTGCCGTCATAGTTCATGATACTCGTTTTACCGCGTGTAGAAGAGGTGATCACTTCGTCGCGGAAGTTCCAAGCGTCAATGAATACCGGTTTTTTGCTCCGCTCTTCGTCTACAAACTCATACGAGTAAGAGGCTGTTATCGAAAATCCTTCAAACGGTTTCAAAGTACCGACGAAACGGGAACGCATATTGGTTTTACGGATGTTACCGGCAGTAGCATTCAAACGGCGCAATGGGTTATTGACAGCAGCCTGTGCATCATCTTCGCTGTTATTCATGGCTCCGTATCGTCCGTCCGGTGCACGGAACACCATACCGGGAGTTGTTGCTGAAGCATATGTGAATACATCATCGACATTTGTGTCTTTCTGATCATTAGCCGTATATTTGGCAGCCGGATCCATATTGGATACATAGCCACTCACCTGAGCTCCTAAGTTTAACCAAGGTTTCACATCGGCGGAGATGTTGACACGTCCGTTATACTTCTCGAATGCCGTGTTTTCCATGACACCCGGATTTTTCTGATAACCGAATGATGAATAGAAGCGGATCTTGTCGCTACCGCCGCTCATCGAGATCACATGATTGTGGGATGTCGAATTTTTGAATGTTTCATCTAACCAGTTGGTATTCGGATATCTGAGCGGATCTCTTCCACCATCGGCACGCCATTCATCGATAACTTCTTGTGAGAATTGTTTCTTTAATCCCGAGTTTTCGTATCCTTCGTTGATCAATTCCATATAGGTGGCATAATCTGATACCGGATCCATGGAACTTGGAATTTCCGGGGAGGTAAATGATACGTAACCGTTATAGTCTAATTTGATAGAACCGGCTTTACCTTGCTTTGTCGTGATCAAAATGACACCGTTGGCAGCACGAGAACCGTAGATTGCCGAAGAGGCGGCATCTTTCAATACGGTCATTGATTCGATATCCTGTGGGTTGACAGTGTTAATGCCAGCTTCGACACCATCAATGATAACTAACGGAGCAGAGTCATTCAGTGTACCCTGGCCACGCACTTTGATAGAGGCATTGTCGTTACCCGGCTGATTGGCCGTACCTTGTACGTTTACACCGGCAGCAAGACCTGCTAATGCATGAGAAACGTTGGTGATAGGACGGCTTTCTGTCAATTCTGCAACATTAATGGTCGAAACAGATCCGGATAAGTTAACTTTTTTCTGTGTGCCGTAACCTACAACTACAACTTCTTCCAAAGCCTGTGAATCTTCAGCCAATGCAATCTTGAACGAAGTCTGGTTTTTTACGGGGATTTCCTGGTCCTTATATCCGATATAAGAAACAACAAGAATAGAATTAGGAGATACTTCCAAAGAAAAATTACCATCCATGTCGGTAATTGTACCGTTGGTAGTTCCTTTTTCTACAACATTAGCTCCAGCGATAGGACCAAGTGCATCTTCGACTACACCTTTGATACTGTGTTTTGCCTGTTGAGGAGAAGCTACAACAGGATTCGGTTCGTTTGAACCAAACGTATCGGTAGAAGGATTAGCTGAGGCCATCCCGATTGATGCCAGGAACATAGAAGCTCCCAGGAACATCGCTCTCGATACATAAAAGCGTTTAAAATCTTTTGTCATAATAACACCAGATTGATTAATAAATTGATAATAATTCTCATTTCTCTAAATAGGCACTTTGTGTTTTTCAAATGTGTTTTTCACAAAAGTGTGTTACTGATCTAAGTTCTTCAAGAACTATGACCAAAACGCTACAAATTTAGATGTTAATAATATGCATGGATGTATAATTTTATCCATTTGATATGCACTAATCTTCCAGCAGTGAGTTTTTAGCAATACGTTAAGCCTTTATATATTAATGTGTTGCGGTTTGCATATTTTATATAACATATAAATTAGGCTTAATAAGCAATATGTTTGTTTAGAATTTATGTATCACACCTCTGTCACACCTGTATCACCATTTGACATTGAAACCGATACGTATTTGCGCGAAGATTATTTTGTCAACATAAGGTGTTTTATTGCAGAAAGCAAGCAGGAAAAGAGAGGAAAATAAGCAGAAATGTTCAAAAACACGCCCATCTTCCGGCTTTCTACACCCGGATCTTGCCGCTCTCTACATCCGGATGTTCGGGACGGCTACACCCGGATGTCCAGAATTATTTCATACTAATATGTTGTAATTAAGGCGCCTATTGTACAAGAAAAGACTATATATATCACCAAAACATAGATAGGGTGTGATAGATGTGTGACACAGGTGTGATAGATGAATCCGGTATCTGTCACACCTTGTACGTTATGTTTATCAATGTTTATAAAGCAAGGTGTGATAGAGTGATAGAGAATCCAGCAAAAACTATATAGATATCCGCCCTCGCCTTTTGCCTATATTGGATCGTAAAGGATGACGAAGTACCATAGTTCTTGAAGAACTACGATAAAAATACTCTTTTGAAAAAAGTACGTATAGAAAAATATAAGGTGTCAATTTAGGGAAATGAGAATTATTATGTGGCAGGAAACTTCTTAAATCTTTGCTTTTGGACAATCTGTGCACATGAATTGGATGAATATGTCTCTTTCTCATTAAGGGGAACTCTATTTTTGTGATATTGAAAAATAATACCTATGAGAACACAACGATTCATTACAATCGTGTGCCTGTTGCTTTGGACAGTCGCACACTTGCACGCGTATGAAAAACGCAACTTGCTACAGAAGGAAGCTGATTTTGAAAAAGTAAAATCCGCATTGGTAATGGGGCAAAAGTGGGTGCCCTATCCTGATTATTCCGACCGGGCAGGTTGGGATAAGTTTCTTGGCGAATATAAAGATGAGTATATCCGGAAAGGAGAAAGTTTTCTGGATTATGAATGGAAAGTCGTAAAGGCTACGGACTATTTAGAGTTCGGACGTAGTGGCAACCGGACGATCATGCAAAAACTGTTCGGTCAGAACGATACCGCGCTCGCAAGTCTGTTCATGGCAGAGATGGCGGAAGGTAAAGGGCGTTTTGTCGACCAGATTGTCAATGGCGTTTTCGTCTTTTGTGAGATGACAAGTTGGGCAGCCTCGGCTCATTTGGGGTTGCAGAAAGTCAGAGGATGTTTCCCAAGCTACGAAGAGCATGTGATCGATTTGGGCGCCGGGAACCTTGGTTCGCAGTTGTCTTGGATTTATTATTTTCTGAAGCCCTCTTTAGATCAGGTGAATCCTTTGGTCGCGAAACGGCTCCGGCATGAATTGCAGGTGCGCATCCTTGATACATATATGAATGAAGATCATTTCTGGTGGATGGCTTTCCATCTGAAACCTGGCGGATTAGTCAACAACTGGAACCCGTGGTGTAACTTCAATGTGCTGCAATGTTTCTTCCTGCTCGAAAACGACCGCGACAAACTGGCCAAGGCGGTTTACCGGACGATGACCTCTGTGGATCATTTCATCAACTATACGCATTCGGACGGCGGATGCGAGGAAGGCCCTTCTTATTGGGGGCATGCTGCCGGCAAGATGTACGATTACCTGCAAATGCTTTCTGACGGAACCGGAGGACAAGTCTCCCTTTTCGATCAGCCTATTGTCAAGAACATGGGCGAATATATCGCTCGCTCGTATGTGGGTAACGGCTGGGTGGTCAATTTTGCCGATGCATCGGCAAAAGGCGGAGGCGATTCCGACTTGATCTTTCGGTATGGAAAAGCGACGGGAAGTTCGCTTATGATGGATTATGCTGCCTATCTCAGGAAGCTTTCAGCCCAAAACGAGGCACCTTCGGGCGATGCATTCCGCTTGTTCCAATCTTTGCTTTCGCGTGACGAACTGAAGGCAAGGACGAGCGGTTACCAGACATCTCCTTATTCCTGGTATCCGGAAACTGAGTTTTGCTATATGACAAACAAGAATGGCTTTTTCGTGGCAACGAAAGGCGGATATAATAATGAAAGCCACAACCACAACGATGCAGGAACCTTCTCCCTTTACTTAAATACAACGCCTGTCTTTATTGATGCCGGGGTCGGTACATATACCCGCCAGACATTCAGCTCCGAACGCTATTCTATCTGGACGATGCAGAGCAATTATCATAACCTGCCTATGATTAATGGCGTACCGGAACAGTTCGGTTCGGAATATAAGGCTTCGGATGTGAAGTTCGATCCGAAGCGTATGTATTTCTCTGCAAATATTGCGACTGCTTATCCGGCTGAGGCGAATGTGAAAAAATGGGTTCGTTCATACCAATTGGGAAAGAATTCTCTGAAAATAGAAGATTCGTTTTCTTTGAACAAGGCGGATAAACCGAATCAGGTCAATTTCCTCACCTGGGGGAAAGTGGATGTTTCGGTTCGGGGAGTAGTCACGGTTGAAGTGAACGGTGAGAAAGTCCGGATGACCTACAACAAGAGCATCTTTACACCGGTTGTCGAAACGGTCCGCTTGGACGATCCCCGGCTGTCGAATGTCTGGGGCGAGCAGATCTACCGGATATCGTTGAACGCCAAGAAACAAACCCTTTCCGGCTCTTATACTTATACAATAACAACAATAAAATAGTTCCTATGTTTAAAATCGGAAGTGACGGATAACATACGATAGCCCTAAAAAAGCTATACCATTATAGTTAACTTTGCATATAAGGAAAACAATATTAACTAATAACGATATAGCTTATGAAACGTGTACAAAGTAACACATTAGATTTTATTGGGCAAAATATTTATGTAGGAATTGATGTCCACTTGAAGAGTTGGTCTGTAGCGATCTTATCAGAGCATTCCGTACTGAGGAGATTCAGACAAGATCCGGAGCCGGAAGTGTTGCACAAATATTTAGTGAGCAATTATCCGGGAGCCAATTACTTCTCGGTTTATGAAGCCGGTTTCTGTGGCTTCTGGATACACGAGAAGTTAACGGATTTAGGTATCAACAACATAGTGGTCAATCCTGCCGATGTTCCGACCATGAGTAAGGAGAAGTTACGTAAGACCGATGCGGTGGATTGTAACAAGCTCGCTCGTGAGCTACGTTCCGGGTCGTTGGAAGGGATATATGTTCCGGGGGCTGACATCCTGGAAATGCGCTCTTTGATAAGACTGAGAAACCTGATCGTAAAGGACAGCACACGTGCCAAGAACCGTATCAAGTCATTGCTCCGTTTTCATGGCGTGGAGATTCCTGAAGAGTTTACCCGTTGTTCCATAGGCTGCTGGTCGAAACGTTTTCTTTCTTGGCTGCACTCGCTTGAACTCTCAACTGAGTATGGCAAGAAAACACTGGGACTTCATCTTGAACAGTTCATCCGTTTGAGGAAGATGCTCTTGCAGGAAACACGTGCCATCCGTGAAATATCCCGGAAGGCACCATTCGACAAACCTATACGTCTGTTGAGATCCGTTCCGGGTATAGGCGTTACAACCGCCGCCACCCTGATGGTCGAGATTGACGACATAGTCCGTTTCAGCAATGCGGAGCATTTAGCCTCTTTCATTGGATTGGTTCCCATGTGTCACTCCAGTGGTGATAACGATAATGTGGGTGACATTACGCCCCGTCGTCACTTCATGCTCCGATGTCTGTTGGTGGAAGCCGCCTGGATAGCCATCCGAAAAGACCCGGCCATGACACAGGCTTACACGGAATACAGAAAACGTATGAATCCGCAAAAGGCTATTGTAAAGATTGCCCTCCGGCTGGTAAACAGAGTATATTATGTACTCAAACATGAAAAGGAATATGTGCCATGTGTTGTCAAATGATATGGAATCCTATAAGGTAAAACAACTTTCTTTTGAGAGAAATACTACATGATTATTGCGGCTTTGAAGTCCGCTCAAAATAGTTTGTAACTCTCATTACATGGTTTGACTGATAAAGGAACTTGCGGCTCACTTGGTTGATGTCCGCTGTGGAAAGTTTGTTTTACCATAGGATTTTGGCTCAGGTTTTCTTAGCCATATCAGACGATATCAGTAATACAAAAAGAGAGGCGTGTGACCGCCTCCCCAAGTAGCATTACTGCGTACCGTCAGGATGTTTATTGCTGGTAGGTTGCTCCTCTGCAGAGCCTACTTCCTCTTAACATCCTGATACAAAGATAAGATACAAAAGTTAATTATTAATGAATTATCCAACTTTGTTTGGATTTTAAATGGAAAATTGAATCATGATGAAAAATTTGATTGCATTTGCTTTTTCGGCATTTCTGCTATCTTGTGTAGGTGTCCCTAAAACAGAGGAAAAAAGTTTTATCGACGAGAATATCGATTTTGCCCGTGCACAATTAGGAAATGAGATCGGTGTGATTGAAGCGAGTGGGAAATGCCTGAACCCTGTAACGCTGAAGACGGACAGTTCCGTCTACTATTGCAGTTATGCGGATTGGCGGAGCGGCTTTTTCCCCGGATCAGTCTGGTATTTATATGAATTGACGGGTGACAGTACGTTGATGCCGTTGGCCGCCAAATATACGGATGCCATAGAGGAAGCCAAGAACTTGACCTGGCATCATGATATCGGATTTATTATAAATTGCAGTTTCGGGAATGGTTTGCGGTTGTCCGGAACGCCTTCTTATAAGGATGTGATGGTACAGGCGGCCCAGTCATTGTCTACCCGTTTCCGTCCGGCAGCCGGTATTATCCAGTCGTGGGATGTGGAACGCGGCTGGCAGTCCGAACGGGGTTGGGAGTGTCCGGTTATCATCGACAATATGATGAACCTTGAACTGATGTTCGAAGCAACGCGTTTGTCTGGTGATTCTTCTTTCTATAAAATTGCCGTGTCTCATGCCGACCGTACGATGCAGGAGCATTTCCGTCCGGATGGAAGTTGCTATCATGTGATCGACTATAGTGTCAAAGATGGTCAGGTGCGCCATCGCCAGACGGCACAGGGATATGCCGACGAGTCTATTTGGAGCCGCGGGCAGGCATGGGCTATCTATGGCTATACAGTATGCTATCGTGAAACCAAAGATCGTAAATATCTGGACCAGGCCCTGAAGACTTTCAATATGATGAAGAACCTGAAGAATATGCCTGAAGACCTGATCCCTTACTGGGATATGTCCGCCCCGAACATCCCGAACGAACCGCGTGACGTTTCGACGGCTTCCTGTATCGCTTCCGCCCTTTACGAGATTAGTACAATGGATGTGCCGGATGCAGCTGGCTATAAAACGTATGCCGACAGCATCATGGTCTCACTTTCTTCTCCGGCTTATCGCGCAGCTTTGGGGACGAACGGAAACTTCCTGTTGATGCATTCCGTAGGCAGCATTCCCCACAACTCCGAAATAGACGTTCCGCTGAACTATGCCGATTACTATTACCTGGAAGCATTAAAACGTAAACGAGATATTGAAAAAGATATTTAATCGAGATTTGAACTGTCCGAAGATGACTAAATATCACACCTGTAAACTATCTTTGCATCGTTAATTAGAATAGTATGAAAATAGGAAAATTGATTTTTGCATTGGCATTTCTGATGTTGTTTGCCGATGCTTCGATGGCTGCCAAATGGAAAGCCAAACATGTAGTTTTGATCGGGCTGGACGGCTGGGGCGCTTATAGTGTGGACAAGGCCGATATGCCGAATGTGAAGAGGCTGATGGCCGAAGGATCTTATACGTTGAAAAAACGTTCGGTCCTTCCATCTTCCAGTGCCGTGAACTGGGCTTCCATGTATATGGGAGCGGGACCGGAACTTCACGGGTATACGGAATGGGGATCGCAAACCCCGGAATTGCCCTCGCGAGTGGTGAATAAGAATGGCATTTTCCCGACCGTATTCAGCTTGCTCCGTGAATCCGATCCGAAAGCCGAAATCGGCTGTATTTGCGAATGGGCGGGAATCCGTTATGTTGTCGATACGTTGGCTTTGAGCTATGATAAAAATATCACGGAAAAGCCACAGAATCCTGCCACTACCAAATGTGCGGTCGATTATATCAAGAGTGCACGTCCTGCCTTGGTGAATATCGTTTTTGACGAACCGGACCATGTCGGCCATGCGGAAGGACATGACACGCCTGCCTATTATGAAAAGTTGAAAGAACTTGACGGTTATGTCGGCCAGATCATCCAGGCGGTTAAGGATGCAGGTATGCTGGATGAGACGATCTTTATCGTGACAGCCGATCATGGCGGCATCAAAAAAGGACACGGCGGCAAGACAATGGAAGAGATGGAAACAGCCTTTATTATTTCCGGTAAGGGGATCAAGAAAGGATATGAATTTGAAGAAAGCATGATGCAGTTCGACTGTGCTTCGACAATCGCTTATATCTTCGGGTTGAAACAACCGCAGGTTTGGATCGGTCGCCCGATGACTCAAGTGTTTAAATGACAAAATGTCCCGTAGCGTGCACGATACGTTGTTTTTCTTAGAATAAGACCTGTCGCGCATGCGCAATTCGTTGTTTTGAGATTAAAATACCTTTTCGCGCGTGCGCAACTGGTCATTACCTTAGTAAAATGTCCTTTTGCGCATGCGCAACGAGGCTTTTATGATGGAAACAGACGTTTCGTAGCTTTACGCTTCCCCTTTTTCTTCTTTTTTCTCTCCCTCCTTTTCTTTCTCGGACTTTTTCCTGTATTCTGCCGGGGTAATTTCAAACTGGGCTTTGAAACAGCGGGTGAAATAACGCGGAGAGCCGAAGCCTAACCGGTCGGAGATATCGGCAATCTGTAAATCGGGGTTACCTGTCAACATAGCTGCGGCTCGCTTCAGCTTGCAGCTGAGGACAAAGTCGTTGGGCGTCATGCCGGTTAGCGCCTTGAATTTGGCATACAACGAGCTGCGGCTGAGTCCCAGTTCACGTGCCATCATATTCATGTCGAAGTCGATATTATCTAAGTTCTTTTCAATGATCGAGTTGACCGTATCGAGGAATTTCTGGTCGATCGGGTTGCTTGCCAGCGATTGTGCGTCGAAATCCTTCTGCTGGCTGAATTTCTTTTGCAGGATAATACGGTTGCGGACCAGGTTATTGCAGCGTGCCAACAGTACCTTGGCATTGAACGGCTTATTGATATAGTCGTCGGCGCCCCGCTGCAACCCTTCGATGTTTTGCTCGGCGGAAGTGAGTGCTGTAAGCAGGACGACCGGGATGTGGCATACATCAAAATCATTTTTGATCTTCAAGCACATCTCCGTACCGGACATTTCCGGCATCATGACGTCGCTCACGATAATATCCGGCCGTTCCTCGCGTGCCTTTTCCAACCCTTCCTTACCGTCCCGTGCCAACAAGACGCGGTAGATCGGCGAGAACAGGGAGGCCAGGATCTGAAGCAGTTCTTCATTGTCTTCGACCAGCAGGATCGTGCGGGGTGAATCGTCTCCTTTGATCAACACCTCCTTTTGTTCGGTATCGGAAAATTCTTCCATGTGGTCTGTGAAGGCGACCGTGTCGGGAATCAGGTTTTCAGGTAGCTTTTCCTGCCGACCTTCTGTCCGTTCCTCTTCGGTGAAATGAGCAGAGCCTTTCTGGAGACGGACAATGAAAATACTACCGTAGCCCGGCGTACTTTCCACCAGTATCGTCCCGTGGTGCAACTCGATAATATTTTTGGTCAATGAAAGCCCGATACCCGTGCTGGGGGTCTTGGTGATATTCGAAATGCCGTTTTCCGCCTGATAGAAGCGGTCGAATATCTTATCTATATCCTCTTTGCTGATACCGATACCGTTATCGATTACTTTAATAATAACTTCATCCTCTTTGTTCTCTAATATCATTTCAACGGTTGCATTCGATTTGGTATATTTGAAGGCATTGGAAAGCAGGTTATAGAATACCTTTTGCATTTGTTTCGGATCGAAGTTGCATATAACAGGGCCTTTTGGAGCCGTGAAGTTATAAGTGATGGAACGGCTGGATGCATATTCGTAGAAAGACAGGTAAATCTCTTTTAGGAACGGGACGATGTCTTGTTCGTACACTTTCAGTTTCATGTGTCCTTGTTCTAATTTACGGAAATCCAGCAACTCGCTGATCAGGTTCCGCATGTGATAGGTGTTCTTATACACTTTCAGTAGTTTGTTGTACACGGAAGGAGACAATGAACTGCTTTGCAACAGAAGTTCTATCTGGGAAATAATCAGCGTCAACGGTGTCCTGAATTCATGCGAGATATTGGAGAAGAACTGTAGCTTTGCCTGGTTCAGCTCTTCGATCGACTCTTTTTCTTTCCGTTCCATCTCTAAGGAAGTTTGCAACATGTATTGTGACTTCTTGAAACGGTAAATACTGTAGAGTATGCTTATGATCAATACCAGATAGATGAAATAAGCCAATTTGGAAGCATACCAGGGGGAATGTATATGGATATCCATCTTGATGGTGCGGGGTTGTTCCAGATTCGGGTCGTATTGTATTTCCCGGACGATAAGCGTATATTTTCCGGGGTTCAGGTTCGTATAGAATATGTTGTTGTCCTTACTGGGAATCCATTTTTTGTCGAAACCTTCCAGCATATATTCATAAGACGCCTTTTTCAGCGTGTTGACATAGTTGTTGGATGTAAAAGTGAAGATCAGGTTGTTCTGGTTATAGGCCAGTTCTATCTCCTGGGTGAAGGGCAGGGCGGCGGTGAGCACCTTGTTGTGGTCGCCCGGAAAAACCAGTTCATTGTTGATAAACAGGTCGGAAAAATACAGTTGGTAATCTTTGGCGGAGTTGAACAATTGTTGCTCGAAGAAAGTCGCCATGCCATTACTGCCTCCGACAAATATTTCCCCGTTTTTGCAGACTAAGATGCCGCAACCGATGTTTATACCTGTCAGGGGAAGTGCGGTTCCCAGTTCCACAACCTTGAACAGGTTTTGGTCCGGATCGAAGAAGGTAATGCCTTTATCGCCGGTTATCACTAATTGGTTCAGCGTCGACAATGTCAGTTCATAGCAATAGTCGCTGGCGATAAAGCTGTTTTCGGTCGTATACCCGATGAACCGTTTATCTTCCTCGTCGTAATAGAACAGTCCGGAGCCCCGGGTCCCGAGGAAAATCCGTCCCTCTTTGTCTTCGATTATTTGGGAGATGGGAAATGTCCCCAAGCCGTTTTCGCCTGAACGGAATTGTACTTGGTCTTCTTCGTTTTCGGGGTTGATCTTCCAGACACCTTTGCCATAAGCCAGCCACATATATCCTTTGGAGTCGATCAGAAAGCAAGTGTTCCCGTAATATTTGCCACTCTTGAACAATGGAGATACTTTTTCGGTGTCCAGGTTCATTTTGAAGATCCCTTTCGGACCGGTGCAGATCAATTCGTTTTTGTAGATTCTCATCTGGTTGATACGGTCGCCTGCAATGACGGCGTAAGACGGATCTTCGAAGTAGGGGTTGTTAAACCTCTTGCTTTTGATGTCGAAGATTGAAAGTCCTCCGGTATGGGTCCCGATATAGAGTTTGTTATGCTCCGGGCTGTAGGCTATTGCTTTCAGGTTGTTGTGGGCGATGGAATTACGGTTTTCATCGGCCATAAAGTAGGTGAACTTTTTCTTTTTCCGGTCGAAGAAGTTCAGTCCGCCGCCTTCGGTACAGATCCAGATGTTATTGTCTTTATCTTCCACCATTTTACCGACGAAAGGGTAGTTCAGGCAATCGTTTCGGACATTGTTGGCTGCATAAACCGTGAAAAGGTCTGTCTCCGGATTGAAATAATTGACGCCACCATAATAGGTGCCCAGCCAGATCGTGCCCTGCCGGTCTTTGTAAACGGGGAATACGGATGAGTGAGCCATACTTCCGGGCAACGGGTTCCGGGCGTAAACCTCGAACTGGTTGCTGATCGGATTGTATTTGTTCAATCCCGTAAAGGTTCCGATCCAGATATTTCCGAAATTATCTTCCACAAAATCCCGTACCTGGTTGCTCGATATGTTGTTGGGATTGGACGGGTCATAGCGGTAACGTGTGAAATTGCCGCGTACGTCTTTTTTGTACATGCCGTTCATGCGGATGGATATCCAGAGGTTGTATCTGGAGTCTTCATAAAGGCCGTAAATGTCTTCACCCATGATTATACAGGTGAGGGATTTGTCGTCATTCATCCTGAATAACCCTTCTGTGGTGCCGATCCAGTACCGGCCGTTGGAATCTTGCCTGAAACAAGTCGCATGTTGGTGCCGGCTTTCCAGCTTCGTAACGAAATCGAGTTCGTTCTTATCCGGATTCCAGGTGAATACGGAGTCGGCTATTCCGACCCATATCGTTCCTTTGATAGAGGCTACGCTATATACGTTTGATTCCCGCAGGCATCTGAATTCCTGTGCCCGCATGTCGTAACGGATCAAGGAATAGTCGGAGTCGAAGAAAACATTCCCGGTTTTATCGCCGGCGATGAAATGCGTCTGGTTGCCTATCGGGGTGGTGCTCTGACGGTGATATTCCGACGGTTTGTAGACCGTGGTCTGGACCCCGTCGTATATGCTGATGCCTTCTTCCGTCCCGAACCACATCCTACCTAAATTATCCTGGTAGATTGCCATGACGGATAGTTGTGACAGGCCTTCCTGCATGCCTATATGTTTGAAATAGATTGGATATATGCCGGAACAGAATCCTAAAAGCATTATGAGTGATATGATGATTCTTCTCATAGTATATGACATTAGCAGCTATTTGTTTGAGGGGCTAAGATAAAGAAATTTTTCTGATAGTTAAAGGATGTTGTCTTAAATGTTCTGCCGGGTATCTATATTTAAAAGGTATTCGTATAATTGTTTGGTCAATTTTGTGAAAATGTTTTATCTTTACCGATGCTTTGATGACAATATGATATAAACAAATACAATTATGAGTGTTTTTGGAAAGTTTCCCCGAACTTTTTGGGTGGCCAATGTGATAGAACTATTCGAACGATGGGCCTGGTATGGATTTTTTATGCTGTTTGCGAACTATCTGACCGGTTCGTCCGATGCCGGTGGTTTGGAGTTTACCCAGGAGCAGAAAGGTTGGTTGATGGGAGTCGGGACAGGGATTCTTTACTTCCTTCCGGTCTTGACCGGGGCGATCGCTGACCGATACGGATACAAGAAGGTGTTGTTTCTGGCTTTTATGATCTATGTATCGGCTTTTCTGTTATTACCTCAGTTCTCTACTTTTACGGGTGTTTTTCTTATGTTTTTGTATCTGGCAGTAGGAGCGGCGTTGTTTAAACCGATCATATCGGCTACGATAGCCAAGACAACAACGAATGCAACGGCTTCTATCGGTTTCGGCATTTTTTATATGATGGTGAATATCGGGGCTTTCTTCGGGCCTCTTGTCACTTTGCTTTTTAAGGGGACTTCGTCTTTGATTTTTTATGTGTCGGCCGGGATTGTTTCGTTGAATTTTATTTTGCTGCTGTTCTATAAGGAACCGGGGCGTGTGGAAAATGAAAAGAGTACGGAAAGCCTGTTTGAAACGTTTGCCAGTATATTCCGGAATATGGGAAGTATCCTGAAAGATGTGAAGTTTATCGTTTTCCTTCTGATTGTGGCTGGTTTCTGGACGATATATAACCAGTTGTTTTTTACCTTGCCGGTGTTTATCTCGCAATGGGTAGATACGAGTGTCTTATATGATTTCTTTCAGGCTCATTTCCCATTTATCAGCCATAACTATAGTCCCGCTCCCGGTGTCATGGACTCGGAGTTTGTGACGAATATAGATGCGCTTTACATTATTCTGCTTCAGGTCATGGTTTCGAGTGTCGTGATGAAGATGAAGCCATTGCGCTCCATGATGTCCGGTTTTTTGGTTTGTGCGATTGGCATGTCGTTGACGCTTGCTTTCCAGAATGTGTTGTTTACGATGGTCGCCATTCTGGTTTTCTCTTTGGGAGAGATGGCGGGATCGCCCAAAATTACAGAATATATCGGACGGATTGCTCCGGCTGACAAGAAAGCTCTGTATATGGGATATTCCTTTATTCCTGTCTTTTTGGGAAATGTTTTAGCCGGTATTATCTCCGGATCAGTCTACCAGCAGATGTCGGATAAGGTGATGATTGTTCAGAAGTATGTGGCAGAGAAAGGATTCCGGATTCCGGAAGGGCTATCGAATAATGCTTATTTCGATGAGGTTGCCAGTCAGTCCGGTATGAGCCCTCGGGAATTGACGAATTACCTGTGGGACACCTATCACCCTTCACAAATCTGGCTGGTCTTGTTGGCAATTGGCGTAGGAGCGGCTTTTGCTCTATTTGTTTATGATCGGGTGACGTCCCGTTCAAGGTAACCAAAAGTATTGGATGGGACAACTAAAAAAGCATTATCTTTGCAGGCATGAAAAAGCAAGCCTTTATTTTTTATCCGCTTTTGTTGGTTCTCCTGTTGATGCTGTTTGCCGGTGGTCTGGTCTATGGTGCCGTTTCTATTCCGGTTGAGAGTGTGGTGAATATATTGTCGGGAGAAGGGACGGAGCGGCTTGCATGGCAGAACATTGTGTTGCAGAGCCGTTTCCCCCAGGCGGTGACGGCATTGTTGGCTGGTGCTTCATTGGCCGTTAGCGGATTGTTGCTACAGACATTGTTCAGGAACCCGCTTGCCGGTCCATCTATCCTGGGTATTAGTGACGGGGCTAACCTGGGAGTTGCCGCGATTATGCTCTATTTCGGCGGTTCGCTGAGTATGGTAACCGATTTGCCTGTCAGTGGCTACCTGGCGGTGATTCTGGCTGCATTTAGTGGGGCGGCCTGTATTTTAGGATTGATTATTTACTTCTCGGCGAAGGTCAAAAATAATGTCATGTTGCTGATCATCGGTATTATGATCGGCTATCTGGCATCTTCATTGATTTCGGTTCTGAATTATTATGCTTCGACCGATAAGGTGCATGCATTTGTGATGTGGGGATTGGGAAACTTCTCCGGGGTATCTTTACAGCAGTTGCCTTATTTTGCAGGTTTTACATGCATAGGGTTGCTATTGGCGATACTCTTGATCAAACCTCTGAATGCGTTGCTTTTGGGAGAAATGTATGCCGCTAATCTGGGGATAAAGATTAAGCGGACGCGCATTCTGATCCTGTTGTGTACGGGCCTGCTTACTGCGACAACGACTGCTTTTTGCGGTCCGATCTCCTTTATCGGTCTGGCGGTTCCGCATATCGCCCGTTTGATGTTGGGATCATCCAATCATAAGATGCTGGTTCCCGTCACGTTGTTGACCGGCTCTTGCATTGCGTTGCTTTGTAATTTGTTGATGGTGTTACCGGGTACTCATAACATTTTGCCGTTGAATGCCGTGACCCCGATGCTTGGCGCACCTGTTATTATTTATGTGATTGTGAACCGGAAGAATATCCAATACTTTGACTGATCGACTTATGACAAGAATATCTGCAATAGAAACAAAAGGACTCGCTATCGGTTACCTGCTGAAAGGCGGTAAACGGAAAGTGGTCCACGACGATCTGAACCTGCAACTCGTCCCCGGTGAAGTCACCTGTTTGTTAGGCTTGAACGGAGCCGGCAAATCGACATTGCTTCGTACGCTTTGCGGTTTCCAGCCTCCGCTCGGCGGGGAAATACGCTTGATGGGGAAACCGCTTTCCGATTACTCTCAGGCAAACTTTTCCCTGACCGTCGGTGTTGTACTGACGGAAAAAACGAATGCGGGTGGAATTACCGTATATGAACTGGTTTCGCTCGGAAGACATCCTTATACCGGTTTTTTCGGGCAATTGAAGAAGCCGGATCGTGAGATCATAGAACAATCGCTCGAAGCTGCCGGAATATCCCATAAAGCCCATAACTATGTTTCGGAACTGAGCGACGGGGAACGGCAAAAAGCGATGATAGCCAAAGCGCTTGCCCAGCAATGCCCGATAATCTTGCTGGACGAACCGACCGCCTTCCTGGATGTAACCAGCCGTATCGAGACAATGGTTCTGTTGCATCGTCTGGCCGTCGAACAACAGAAAGCGATTCTGCTTTCTACCCACGACCTGGATTTGGCTATCCAAATGGGCGATTGCCTCTGGTTGCAGGAGAAAGGGCGCCCGATGGCTTGCGGAACTCCCGAAGACCTGATTATGAGCGGGGCTTTTGAATCCTTTTTCGGCAAGGAAGGAATCGTTTTCGATCCGGCGACCGGAAAGCTGAATACGGAAGCCCCCACATTGCCGATAGGTGTGGAAGGTGACTTCCAGACTTCCTATTGGGTGGGAAATGCTCTGATCCGTAATGGCTACCGTCCTTCGCCCGTAAAAAGGGGACAGTTGAATGTCACTTGCAAAAGTCCTCATCAACTGATCGTGGCTTTTCCCGAAGGTGGGGAAAAAGAACTCAGGACAGTGGCGGAGCTCGTGTCTCTCGTTAGCATGAAAACATAGTTCCATGCTTGTGAAACTATAGTTCCATGCCGATGAAACTATAGTTTCATGGGTATGGAACAAAAGGTATAACTTAGATTAAAAATATAAATATGGCGAACGAAATAACGTGGCGGCTGGAACATGAGAAGATCGGCCGATTATTGTTGCATTATGCGATACCGGCAGTGATCGGTACAATGGTGAATGCTCTTTATAACATTGTCGACCGTATCTTTATCGGTCAGGGAGTTGGTCCGCTGGCGATGGCGGGGCTTACGCTGACATTCCCAATTCTGTTGTTTCTTCAGGCGTTCGGCATGCTCGTCGGAGCCGGTGCTGCGACGCGTGTTTCCATTCATCTGGGACGCAGAGCGAATGACATGGCGGAGAAAGTATTAGGGAATGCATTGACCTTGACATTCATTATAACGCTTGTGACGGTAGTTCCCTGTATGATTTGGATGGAGGACTTGTTGCTTGCTTTCGGAGGAAGCGAACAGACGATTCCGTACGCAAAAGACTACCTGGATATTGTCGTTCCGGGGACGATCCTGACTTCACTCAGCTTTGGTTTCAATGCGGTCATGCGTGCTTCCGGTTATCCGAAGAAGGCGATGTACACCATGTTGATCGGGGCGATAACCAATGTGATACTCGATCCGATTTTCATTTTCTGGCTGGATATGGGAATTAAGGGAGCGGCGATAGCGACGATCATCTCGATGCTGCTCTGTACCCTTTTTGTGATGAACCATTTTCTCCAGAAAGACAGCGTTGTCCGCTTCCATAAGGGCATATTCAAGTTGGAGAAGCATGTGGTATGGAATATCCTGACGATCGGGGTTTCTCCTTTTGCAATGCAGCTGGCAGGAAGCCTGGTGGTGGTGATCCAGAATTATGCGCTAAAACAACACGGGGGAGATTTGGCATTAGGGGCAAACGGTATCATTACCAGCGTCGGGATGCTTTTGGTGATGCTGATTATCGGGATTGCGCAAGGGATGCAGCCGATTGTCGGTTTTAACTTCGGAGCAAAGAAATATCAGCGTGTCCAGGAAACTTTGCGTCTGGTCATTATTACCGCTACCATTATTATGGGGATCGGTTGCTTTTGTAGTGTGGCATTTCCGAAACTGATCGCCCGTGCTTTTACGAATGACCCGGCTCTGCTGGATGTCACGGCGAATGGTTTACGGATCAGTTTGCTGGTGTTTGTAGTCGTCGGTTCGCAGATCTCGATCAGCCAGTTCTTCCAGAGCATCGGGATTGCCTGGAAGGCAATGTTTTTGAGTTTAAGCCGCCAGGTGCTGTTCCTTATACCGGCGATGTTGTTGTTCTCCCGTTTTTGGGGATTGGATGGTGTCTGGTATGCCGCGCCGTTTTCGGATTTTCTGGCCGCTACAACTGCCTGGCTCTTCTTATGGCATCATGTTAAAAACATGAAAAGTAAGAATTTACATTGAACTTTTCAGTATGTTGTTTGTCTACTATATGAAAGTAGATTATTTAGGTTTCAACTAAAAGAATGAGAAGTATGAAAAGAGTATTATTATTACTGGCTGTCCTGCTTTTTAGCGCAGGAACAATGATGGCCCAGCAGGATAAAGCTGCCGAAAAGGCCGCCAAAAAAGCAGAGAAAGAAGCAAAGAAAGCTGCCGAAGCAGCCGAACAGATGGCCTTGTTCGAACAAGGTGTACAAGCACTGAAAAATAAAGATTTCGTATTGGAAGCCGAACGTGTCGAGTTTAAGCGTGGACAATTCGTTTATGTGACTCCGAGTACGAATTTCGTTTCTATGGATGGCGACCGGGCTACTATCCAGCTGGCTTTTAATGTTGCCGCTGCCGGACCGAACGGAATCGGAGGTATTACGGTTGATGGAAGCGCTTCGAATATAGAAATGAAAACAGACAAAAAAGGAAATGTTACATTCAGTATGATGGTACAAGGTGTTGCAGTCTCCGCCAATGTGACAATCCGCATGGTGAAAGGTACGAATAAGTGTACGGCAACTGTGAGTCCGAACTTCAACAGCAACCGTATTTCGTTTACCGGTTATCTGTATCCGTCGGATCAGTCTAATGTATTTAAGGGACGTGCCATCTGATGTGTAGATTCTTTTGTTCAGGAAAAGCTGCTTTCGGAAAGGGAAGCAGCTTTTTTTATGCAACGTATTTTATATCTTTGTTCTCTAAAATATCATAAACATAAAAAGTTATGCAATTAGCAATAGATCAGAAAGACATCGATAAGTTCCTGATGGTAGGCGACAAGGTGCTTATCAAGCCGAAGAACCCGCAGAGTCAGACAAAATCCGGATTGTACCTGCCGCCTACCGTCCAGCAGGAAAAGATCCAGAGCGGCTATATCATCAAGGTCGGTCCCGGTTTTCCGCTCCCTTCCCAGAGTGAGGAACATGAAGTGTGGGAAAAGAAGAAAGAAGGCGAGGTTCATTATCTCCCTTTACAGGCGCATGAGGGCGATCTGGCTGTATTTCTGCAGAATGCGGCCTACGAGATCAATTTTAACGAAGAGAAGTTTCTGATTGTTCCTCATTCGGCTATTTTGATGTTGGTTCGCGACGAAGGTTTGTTTGAATAACTCCTTTTTGTTTGGCAAAATACTATGCTATCCAGTTTTTTGATGTATTTTTGCAACCAAATCAACAAGACTAACTATCAATAGTAGCGATTATAATGAATAAAATTGTAAGTAAAGAACATTTCTCTGCCAACGTAGTGAAACTGGAAGTGGAAGCACCTCTGATTGCCCGCTCCCGTAAGGCAGGCCACTTTGTTATCGTGAAGGTAGGTGAGAAGGGGGAACGTATTCCTCTGACCATCGCCGGAGCTGATACCACGAAAGGAACTATCACACTCGTGATCCAAGCGGTAGGCGGTTCGTCAAAGAAGATATGCGAACTGAATGCCGGCGATTATATCACCGACCTGGTCGGCCCGCTGGGGCAAGCCACCCATATCGAGAAAGTCGGTACGGTCGTGTGTGCCGGAGGTGGTGTGGGAGTGGCTCCTTTATTACCGATCGTAGAGGCTTTCCATAAGGCAGGCAACCGTGTGATCGTGGTGCTGGCTGCCCGTACAAAAGACTTGGTGATCTTAGAAGAGCAGATGCGTGCCAACTCCGATGAGGTAATCGTGATGACAGACGACGGTTCTTACGGTACGAAAGGTTTGGTGACGAATGGCGTGGAGAGTGTGATCAACCGGGAAAAGGTGGATCTGTGTGTGACGATCGGTCCGGCTATCATGATGAAATTCGTCTCTGCCTTGACGAAGAAATACGAGATCCCGACAGTCGCCTCTTTGAACACGATTATGGTGGACGGAACTGGTATGTGCGGCGCTTGTCGGATTACAGTCGGAGGAAAGACAAAGTTCGTTTGTGTGGATGGACCGGAATTTGATGCCCACCAGGTTGACTTCGACGAGATGCTGATGCGCCTTAGTGCTTATAAAGATATTGAAAAGAAATAATAAAACCACAGTAAACAAATGACAACAGAAGAATTGATCGCTGCCCGTCGTGCCGAACCGTGGAGAGAAGCACTGCGTAAAAGTAAAAAGAATAAAGAGCGCACGGATATTCCCCGTGTGGAAATGAATGAACTGGATGCGGAATACCGTAGCCATACCCGTCTCGAAGAGGTGAACCTCGGATTGACGAAAGAGCAGGCCATGCAGGAAGCCCAGCGTTGTTTGGACTGTCCGAATCCGACTTGTATGCAGGGATGTCCGGTAAGTATCAATATCCCGACGTTTGTGAAGAACATCGAGCGGGGCGAGTTTCTGGAAGCGGCTAAAGTGCTGAAGGAAACAAGCGCGTTGCCCGCTGTTTGTGGTCGTGTATGTCCGCAGGAAAAGCAGTGCGAAAGCAAGTGTATTCATCTGAAGATGGGTAAACCGGCTGTTGCTATCGGTTACTTGGAACGTTTTGCCGCCGATTATGAACGGGAGAGCGGAAACATTTCCGTTCCGGAAGTAGCGGAGAAGAACGGTATTAAGATTGCCGTTGTCGGTTCCGGTCCCGCCGGTCTTTCGTTTGCCGGCGATATGGCAAAGCGCGGCTATGACGTGACGGTATTCGAAGCTTTGCACGAAATCGGTGGTGTATTGAAATACGGTATTCCTGAATTCCGCCTGCCGAATAAGATTGTGGATGTCGAAATTGAAGGACTGCGCAAGATGGGTGTGAAGTTCCTGACAAACTGTATTGTCGGTAAGACGATCAGCTATGATGACTTGCATGCGGATGGTTTCGAAGGAATCTTTGCAGCCAGTGGTGCCGGACTTCCTAACTTTATGAACATTCCGGGTGAGAACCTGATCGGGGTGATGTCGTCCAACGAATATCTGACACGTGTCAATCTGATGGATGCTGCCAATCCGGATAGCGATACGCCTGTCTTGCAGGGTAAGAAAGTGGCTGTAATCGGTGGTGGTAATACGGCTATGGACTCTGTTCGTACCGCACGTCGTCTGGGAGCTGAACGTGCTATGATCGTTTATCGTCGTAGCGAGGAAGAAATGCCTGCCCGACTGGAGGAGGTGAAGCATGCCAAAGAGGAAGGTGTGGAGTTTATGACCTTGCATAATCCGGTCGAATATCTTGGTGATGAACGGGGCCGTGTCAAACAGATGCGCTTGCAGAAGATGGAGCTGGGTGAACCGGATGCTTCCGGACGTCGTCGTCCTATACCTGTCGAAGGAGCGATCGAAACAATTGATGTGGACGAAGTGATTGTCAGCGTCGGCGTTTCTCCCAATCCGCTTATCCCGCGTGCTTTCCAGGGATTGGAAGTAAGCAAGAAGGGAACAATCGTGGTGAATGAAGAGAATATGCGCTCTGCCTTGCCTGATGTATATGCGGGTGGCGATATCGTTCGTGGTGGCGCAACCGTAATCCTGGCAATGGGTGACGGTCGTAAGGCTGCTGCTGCAATGGATGAGGCGTTACGGGGATAATTTAGAGTTTTAATATGATAATATAAAGAGGGCATGGATATAGTATCCTTGCCCTTTTTTAGTAAATATACTATTGAAAGTAAAAAGCCCCGCTATTCCTAAGAATAACGAGGCCTTCTGGAAGCGAGCGGAAGACGGGACTCGAACCCGCGACCCTAACCTTGGCAAGGTTATGCTCTACCAACTGAGCTACTTCCGCAATTAAATTAGATCGTACTCGAAGCGGGACTTGAACCCGCACAGCCGCAATGGCCAAAGGATTTTAAGTCCTTCGTGTCTACCGATTCCACCATTCGAGCATCCCTTTCTCTTAAGAGATGAGCGGAAGACGGGACTCGAACCCGCGACCCTAACCTTGGCAAGGTTATGCTCTACCAACTGAGCTACTTCCGCATTGTTGCATTGTTTTCGTTTGCGAGTGCAAAGGTAGATGAAATTTTTGTTTCTGCAAATATTTTGGACGAAAAATTAATAATTTCTTACATAAAGTTTATTGTTCGCTTGAGTAACAGAGTATTGCCGTAAATAGCTTTTACTGGGGCCTTCAACAGGATTTCCAATACCATTTAAAATTTCAAATTTACTACCACATTTAGGACATATAGCATAAATAGCGTTCTCATCCACTTCAACCTTTACATTTGCTTGGGCCTCAAAAGGGCATGCTGCATCAAATGCATAGTAGGTTTCTCCAGTTCCTCCGTTATTGCTGAAACCATGATAAACCAAAACCCCACCAAATCCCGCTGTTTCAAGTGGACCAATATTCGATTGCGTATAGATTTTATAGGCTTGTGACGCTTTTAATGCACGATCTTCAAATGTCAAATCCAATTCAAGATAAACGGGATAATTAGGAATAGTAGTTTCCGCCATTTTGGAACACGAACATACCAATAATATAAGTAAGCAATATAAAAATCGTTTCATCGTTTATTAAGATAATAGCTGTTGTTCAGCCTCATTTACTCTATTAAACGCGAAACCATCCACAATATTTTGCATTAAGGCAGAAATCTGATCATTGCATAAATTACCGATGCTTCCTTCATGCGTATGATTGACTTCCTTAACAGGAACGAATTTACCCGCTTCGATGTTCAATCCAACCTGTTTGTAGGCGTCGCGGAAAGGCACGCCTTCCAGCACAAGGCGGTTCACTTCTTCCACACTGAAAAGGAGTGCATATTTGTCATCGTCCAGAATATGCTCGTTCACTTTTACTTCACGCATCATGTGCGTAACCATGCGAAGGCAATCCTTCAACTCGTCGAAAGAGGGAAGGAATACTTCCTTTATAATCTGCAAGTCGCGGAAATAGCCCGACGGAAGGTTGTTGCAGATCAACGTGATCTGCTGGGGCAATCCTTGCAACTTGTTGCATTTGGCACGCGTCAACTCGAATACGTCCGGATTCTTTTTATGCGGCATGATACTGGAGCCTGTCGTGAACTGGTCCGGCAACTTGATGAAACCGAAGTTCTGGCTGTTGAACATACATGCATCGAAAGCTAGTTTGGAAAGGGTTGCCGCAATTCCCGCCATGGCAAAAGCCACGGTACGTTCCATCTTGCCGCGTCCCATCTGGGCATACACGACATTGTAGTCGAGCGAGTCGAAGCCGAGCAGATCTGTTGTCATCTGGCGTCTCAGCGGGAAAGAAGAACCATATCCGGCCGCAGAACCCAACGGGTTGCGGTTGCAAACCTTATAAGCAGCCTGCATCATCTGTAAATCGTCGGCCAGGCTTTCGGCATAAGCGCCGAACCAAAGTCCGAAAGATGACGGCATGGCAATCTGTAAATGCGTATATCCGGGAAGCAGCACGTCCTTATACCGGTTGCTCTGCGAGATCAACACCTCGAACAGGCCGGATACGAGCTCTACGATTTCCTGGATCTGTGCGCGGGTGAACAGTTTCAGGTCCAGCAGCACCTGGTCGTTACGTGAACGGCCGCTGTGTATCTTTTTCCCCGTATCACCCAAGCGGCGTGTCAGCATCAGTTCCACCTGCGAGTGGACGTCTTCCACGCCTTCTTCAATTACAAACTGGCCGCTGTCGGCAACGGCATAGATATTTTTCAGTTCGGCAAGCAGAACCGTCAGTTCCTCTTTGGTAAGCAGCCCGATGCTTTCCAGCATGGTGATATGAGCCATCGAGCCAAGCACGTCGTACTTGGCGAGATAGAGATCCATCTCACGGTCTTTACCTACCGTAAAGGTATCCACTTCCTGGTCTACCTGAACATTCTTTTCCCAAAGTTTCTGAGCCATCAAAAATACAATTAATAAGGCAGGGATGCCAGTATGGTCGATATTCTATCGATCGCATCCTGCAACGGTTTTGATACCATTGGTTTGATAAACGGATTCAGTTCGGCGCGGACGGTTATTTTCATCCGTGTGTCGTTCTCTTCCACCTGTTTCAGCTGGATCCAGAGGAACAGGGGAACAGGGGAGTTCGTAGTCGTGAATTTGATTGTTTTGTTCGGTTCACGTTCCACGATCTGGAAGGTTATCTTACCTACCGGTGCGACGGAAAAACTGCAAGAGTCTTTGTCGAACTCGAAATCTTTAATTTTATCCTCAGGTATGCGGTCCTGCACCTTTTCCAGGTTGGATAGGTCGGACAGCATATTAAAAATACGATCCTCGTTAAAGGGGATCGTTTTCACTTCACTAACAAATTCAGTCATTTCTACTTACTTTGCTTCGGGATTCCAGTTTGCCGGATCTTTGCGCCATTCCTGAAGGACTGCGATTTCGGATTCGTCAATGTAATCTGTACGCAATGCTTCTTCCAGGACAGCATCGTAGTTGCTCAAAGTCGTCAGTGTTACTTTTGCCTCTTTGAAAGCCTCTACTGCAACAGGGAAACCATACGTGAAGATGGCAACCATACCGGCCACGTCGCAACCGAAATTACGGACAGCCTGTACTGCTTTCAAGCTGCTGCCGCCTGTAGAAACCAAATCTTCTACGATCACGACTTTTGAGCCCGGCTTCAGTTCGCCTTCGATCAGGTTTTCCAATCCGTGATCTTTAGGAGTTGAACGGATGTACACAAACGGCAGACCCAGTAGGTCGGCAACTAATGCACCCTGAGCAATTGCTCCGGTTGCAACACCGGCAATAGCATCGGCATTTTCGTACTTTTCGCTGATTGTGCGAGCCAGTTCCAACTTAATGAAACTTCTGATTTCCGGATAGGAAAGTGTCTTTCTGTTGTCGTTGTAGATTGGTGATTTCCAACCGGATGCCCATGTGAAAGGATTGGCTGGCTGCAATTTGACCGCCTTAATCTTTAATAATCTCTCTGCTACTAATCTTTCCAGTGTTTTCATACAACCTAATAAATATGTTTATATCAGTCCGCAAAGGTAGACAAAGGGAATGAGATAACCTTGTAGTTATTCAAAAAAATAAGCCATATATATTGTATAACAGGTTTAGGGTGAGTTTGTGCCGGTTTAGGCGACGGCTATGCCTAATATACTGATCCGGATGCCGGATATGGCTTTCATCGCCTCTGCACAGGCGCTTATGGTGGAGCCGGTCGTAATGACATCGTCCAGCAATAAAACGTGTTTGTTTTTCAATGCGCCGGCATTCTCCAAACGAAAGATGTTCTCTACGTTTTCCGAGCGTTCGAATATCTGCTTGCGGGTTTGGCTTTCTGTCTTTTTTACGCGGGACAGGGACGAGGTGTCGATCGCGATTCCTGTGACGGATCGGATGCCGCGTGCGATCCATTCCGACTGGTTATAACCTCTTTGCCTCATTCGCTTCGGATGGAGCGGAACCGGCAAAAGGAGATCGACGGTGTCGAATAGTCCGGTCTCCCGATAGGCGGTTGCCGCCATGCGTCCCAGTTCGTATCCGAGCTTTTTATTTCCATGATATTTCAAGGAATGGATCAACTTCTGTCCGCTTCCTCCTTTCCTGAAGTGGAGCAAAGCGGTAGCGGCAACAAAAGAGACTTTTTCCTGAAAAAGCCGGCAGACCGGATTAGTCTCCATATCTGTAAAATGCGTATAGGGCAAATGGTTCGAGCAACGCAAACAAATATGCTCTTCCCCTTCCATCAAAGGCGCCTGGCAAAGCAGGCAGAGGCGGGGATAGAAAAGGTTCAGGAGGTCATTCAAAATCGTCATAACTATTAATTGTTTTTGTAAAGATAAGAAATAATTGGTTGTCGAGCTATAATGTTAAACTTTAACCAATGTACTTTTTTATTATGTTTTTTGTGATCAAGTCTTGATTTTTTGATATCTTTATAGCGGAATGAATGATTAACTTCATAAATAATATGATTATGAATAAAACTTTATTTAGTAGCAATTTAATTTACTTGGGATTGATGCTTTCTGTTTTTATTTCTTGTTCGGAAAATACAAAAGAGGAAGTAGGGTGTAATGTGAAAATGCTGGAACTGAATTTGTCTTTGGACGAGGCTTTAGCATTAAGGATTGAATCGAATGGTAGTACTGTTATTCCTGAGAAAGAGGCAGTATTAATGGTTCAAAAAGTGTTCATGGAAAATGTTCAAACAAAAAACAATGATCTATTTGAATAATAAAAAATTGCAATCACTTATGTATGATTTATTTTATAGTATGAAGATAGGGGATCCGAAAGTCTCTGGAACTAATTCCAGTTTGGGGAAGGCTGCGACGTTTTTAAAGAATAATGGATATAGTGTAGGAAATGAATGTGATTATGATTATCTCGATTTGCAAAAGGCGTTAAATACTTGTGGGCCTGTTTTAATTAGAGGAGGTGATAGTAGTGGAGGGCATGCATGGTTGGTGGAAGGAACAAAAACTGTGATTGTCACGAATTATGATTTATATGAAAAAGATGATGGATATGATATTTGGAGGATAAAAGTAGATATTGGAGGAACGATAAGTCAATATCTGAGATGTAATTGGGGGCAATATGGTAATGCTGATGGTTGGTATAGTAGCTTTACTGGTTATTATGATAAAGGTGAAGGAAAGAAAGAACCTTTCAATTATACTAAAAACAGGAAAATGTTAAATGGAATAAAATGATGTCATGAAACAAATAGTAGTGTATTTTGTATTATCTTTTTTCTTTCTAACCGCCTCGGCTCAAGAACTGTCTGTTGGTCTGCGTGGAGGTTTGAATGTGGCCAAAATAACCAATTACAATGATGATTGGGGATGTTTCGGAAATGTAGGGCTGTTTGGGGAATGGAAAAAAGATTGTTGGGCATTGGAAACTGATGTTTTGTATTCGATGCAGGGAGCAGACTTCGATGGGTATCGCCAGAAAGATCATTACCTGTTGATTCCTTTAAAAGGTAAATATTATATACCGGCCTGCAAAGGTTTAAATGTTTTTGCTGGACCTCAATTGGATATTTGTCTGGATCGCAATACGATGCTGTTTGATGGAGGTGCTCCTGCCGAACCTCGCAACTGTATGCTGTCTGCAACGTTTGGTCTGGGATATAGCTTTCAGTTCGGATTAGACTTGGCTGCCAATTATAACATCGGTTTATTGTCAAATATGAAAACAAGCGGTTTCGATTCTATGAGGAATAGTGTATTTCAGATATCGGTTGGTTGGTGTTTGTATAGAAGGAACAAGTAGTTTATGTAATGACAACGATGACCATTGAAATGAAGCTATTCGATCAATAGTCATCGTTGTCATATTCTTCATTGCTGGAACTGTTGAAAAACTGTTTCAGGCAACGGCCGGCATCCTTCGTTTCGAACCCGCGGCCGGCGGCGAACCGGAGCAGTTTGGTGTAAACATCCCGGTCGTCTTTGCCACGGGTAGATTTTTTTTTGCTTTTCAAAAGGGAAAGGAGGATAGACTGATATTCCTGTTCGTCGATACCCGCCAATGCTTCCGAGCGGATATCGGACGGGATTCCCTTCCGTTGCATTTCGTAATTGATCTTGATTCGTCCCCATTTGTTGAAACGCAGTTTGTCGTTAACGAAATAGCGGGCGAAGCGGCTTTCGTCTATGAAACGTTCTTCCAGCAGGCGTACGACAATCCGGTCGCTTTCTTCCCCGGTTAATCCCGCCGCTTTGATTTTCTTCTCTACGTCCTGGATGCAACGTTCGCTGGCCGAGCAATAGGCCGCTGCCCGGTGGAGCATTTCAGACTCGCTGATCTGTTTCATTTGCGTGCTTTTACGATCCGGTTCCTGCCCGACAGGTCTTGTATCAATTCGATATTCTTATAGCCTTCTTCCTCCAGCATCTCGACAACCATACTGCCGCATGCCGCGTTGATTTCCAAATAGAGGCGACCGTTTCTTCTCAGCTTTTTCTTACCGAAATGGGCGATATGCCAATAATACAGCAACGGGTCGTTGTCGGGGACGAAAAGAGCCAGGTGCGGCTCGTAGTCCAGCACGTTCCTTTCCATATCCTTTTTTTCTTCTTCCTTAATATAGGGCGGGTTGCTGACGATAACATCTAAGATGAACGGTATGTCCATTTCCGCTTTCTCCGGGTCCAGGATATCCGTTTGGATAAAAGTGACCGTTGTATTATTGCGCTTGGCATTCCTGCGAGCCGTTTCGAGCGCTTCCGCTGAGATGTCCATTGCAATCACGCTTGCTTTTTTCAGATGTTTCCGGAGCGTAACGGCAATGCAACCGCTACCGGTCCCGATATCCAATATCTTAATCTTTTTATCGGCATTGTCGAGAATGACCTGTTCGGCCAACTCTTCTGTTTCCGGACGCGGGATCAGGACAGACGGATTCACTTCGAACTGGAGACTGTAAAAGTCGGCCGTACCTAATATATATTGAATAGGTTCCATTTGTTTCAGGCGTTCGACTATTTCATGGATCCGCTTCTTTTCGCTTTCGGGCAGTTCTTTGTCTTTGCAAAATAAAAAATGATGCGGTTGAATATTACAAACTCGTTCCATGATCAAGCGAACCAGGCTGCTGACCTCGGAAGGTGGATATAGATCCCTTAAAGAATCTTTAATGTATGTGATGGTTTCAGTCATGAGATATTCTTTTTCTGCAAAAGTACGGAATTCTTCGCTTATATAGGCCGATTTTTGAAAATATGATGAAGGGAATAAAAAATATAGCGGATTTCTCCGTACCTTAGTAGCGAATAATTTGCTTGTCGACAATTGTCGGCAGGCTTGTCGACAACCGTCGGCAGGTTTGTCGACAATTGTCAGCAGGCCTGCCGACAATTGTCGGCAGGCAATTACCTGGGAAGTAATTCAGGAATGGATGCGGGGCGAATCATTGTTTGTTGGGATGTAAAAATAGTTTACAATGATGGTTGTCGAAGAGAAGTTTATGGCCCGTTGCATCGAGCTTGCGCGGGGAGGAGAAGGAAATACGGCTCCGAACCCGATGGTCGGTGCGATGATTGTGCATAACGGGAAGATTATAGGAGAGGGGTTTCATCGCAAGTGCGGCGAGGCGCATGCCGAGGTGAATGCGGTGGCCTCCGTCGGGGATGAAACGCTTTTGCGGGATTCTACGATTTATGTGAGTCTTGAACCTTGTTCCCATTATGGAAAGACGCCTCCCTGTGCCGAGTTGATCATAAAGAAAGGCATTCCGCGTGTCGTGGTCGGTACGTTGGACCCGTTTCCGGAAGTGTCGGGACGGGGAGTACGCATGTTGCGCGAGGCAGGTGTCGAGGTTGTGACAGGTGTGTTGGAAAAGGAAGCCCGCGCTTTGAATCCGGCTTTTATGACATTCCAAATCCTGAAACGTCCTTATATTTATCTGAAATGGGCGCAGAGTGCGGACGGGTTTATGGATGCACACCGCGAGGCTGCGTCTGTGCCGCCGGTTCTCCTGTCTTCAGCAGAGACGCTCCGCAGGGTTCACCGGCTCCGTTCCGAAGTGGCTGCCATTATGGTGGGGACCCGTACGGCTTTGCTGGATAATCCTTCGCTGACGGTGAGGCATTGGGACGGGAAATCTCCCGTCCGGGTGGTTCTTGACCAGACGCTGAAGCTGCCGGCAGATGCGCATTTGTTGGACGGTGCGGTGCGTACGCTCGTTTTTACGGCGTGTGAGGCCGGAAGCCGTCCGAATGTGGAATATGTGCGAATTGATTTTGGGCAGGAGGTCTTGCCGCAGGTTTTACAATATTTATATGAACAGAAACTTGATTCATTGATGGTGGAAGGAGGCGCTGCGCTGTTGGGTAGCTTCCTCGACGCCGGCTTGTGGGACGAGGCCTGGGTTGAAACGGCTCCGGCGGTTCTCGGTTCAGGCGTAAAAGCTCCCGCTGTTCCCGGTGTGCTGACCGGTACGGAGCTGAGGCATGGGCATCTTTTGGAAACCTGGAAACGAAAGGTTTGAAATGAACTTTATAATTCGTAACGACACTAAAATATTATAAATATTGTCCTATATGAGGTATAAAGCAAAAAATGTTTCTACTTTTGTGCCTTTATATGCAACAAACTTATTTTTTGATGAAAAATAGAATAGTACTGTTTATAGCCGGATGTTGTGCTCTTTTGTTGTCTTCTTGCCTTGGTTCGGACGATAATGAATATGAGCTGAGTAGAGATTGTCAGATTCTATCTTTTTCTTTGTCGAACGATTCTATCCCGGAATTGAAGAATGTCGTGTTTACGATCGATCAGACAACCGGGCGTATCTTCAATATAGATTCCATGCCTTATGGAACGAAGCTGGACGAAAAGGTGATTTGTACGGTTAAGCTGGCTTCGACAGTGTATAGCTGCCAGGTTATACAGGAAGCGGTCGGCGATACGATTTCCTGGAATCTGGAGGATTCGTTGGATTTCTCTAAGCCGGTGAAGTTCATAAATACCTTGTGGGATCTACAGACCACGAAGGCATACCTCGCACAAGTCAATATCCACCAGGTTGTTCCCGACTCGATGGTCTGGGGCATTTATAAAGAGGGCATTACGGACGGTGCAGTCAAGGAAGAAAAAGTCGTTGTTTTCGGTGAAGGAAATGACGAGTCTTATTATATGTATACGCAGCCTGCGAATGCAAGCGAAGGCTATCAGTTGTACCGCTCGGCTGTTTCGGACGGCAAAAACTGGACGAAACTGACGGTCGCAGGTCTTCCCGCCGGAGAAGTCCGTCTGTCCCAGATTACGGCTTACGGCGATGCGTTCTACGCCGTGACGACGAAAGGCGCTCTCTACCGCTCCACCGATGGCCAGAACTGGACGCTTGTTGGGAATACTCCGGTGATCAAGGCCCTTTTAGGTGCGATCGATGTGGACGATGACTTTACGGCAGCCGGCAAACAGCCGTCGGCCCTTAGCGCAGTCATCGATAAGGACGGCACGCTGCTTTACGGATATATGAATAAAGAGATGGAATGGAATGAAGGTACTCTTCTGAACGAAGGTTTTCCTTTGACCGGTTTCGGCAGCCTTTCCTATAATTTAATGTTCCGCGCCCGCCTGTTGGTGGTTGCCGGAAGAGATAAGGACAATAAACTGACGAATACGGCTTGGGTGACGGATGATGGCAAGGCTTGGACGAAGCTGACGGATGACGAAGCGGCTCCTTTCGATAAGCAGGAAGGCGTAGCCGTGGCGGAATATGACGAGAAGCTCTTCATGTTGAGCGGAATTGGCGAGACAGGCAAGGCTTCTTCCGACGTTTACCTGTCCAGAGACGGCGGCATAACCTGGAACGTCTCCGACTCGTTAGTCATGATGCCGCAGGATTTCAAAGCAAGAGGGTTCTCTTCTATCCATGTGGATAAGGACAATTATATGTATCTTTTCGGCGGAAAAGAAACCAATAGTTCGAATGTATTGAATCAAATCTGGCGCGGCCGTATTAACCGCCTGGGTTTTTAAGCATAAAGAAAGTTCGTGGAGGACCATATAATTTTATGAGCGATTCAGCGTTAGAAAAGAAGGTATAGATTATAATAAAAAACGATTATGACTTCAACTTTCTTTCAGCGCATACTCATATTAGTCTTTTTGGCCGGTAGTATTGCCGGTCTTCACGCACAAGAATATAAATACGAGATCGGAGGAATGGCAGGCGGAGCCTTTTATATGGGCGATGTCAACAAGAACGCTTTTTTTAAAGGGCTGAATCCCGCGTTCGGAGCTGTTTTCCGCTATAATCCCAATTTCAGGTGGGCGTTAAAGACCAATCTGATGTGGGGGCAGGTTTCAGGCACGACGGAAGGGCAAGAGAATGTTTTTCCGGATCATGCACAAGGTTCCTTCAGCCGGAGCCTGATCGAACTGGGCGGACAGATGGAGTTCAACTTCTTTCCGTACAGTGATAAGTTTGCATATTCAAACGCAAAACGTTTCACTCCCTATATTTTTATGGGATTGGGTGTGACGGTAGCGCCAGGCAGCGGGAAGACTTTTGCCGGTCCGAATATCCCGCTCGGTGTGGGCGTGAAATATAAGGTGAAGAACCGGATTAACCTGGGATGCGAGTTTTCGTTCCGCAAACTCTTTGGCGACGGCTTGGACGTGACGGACGACAACAATGCGTTTTTGGATGATCCCTACCACATGAAAGGTAGTTTTTTGAAGAATAAAGATTGGTATTCTTTTTTGTTGTTTACAGTAACCTGGGATTTCGGTCCGCGGTGCAGAACCTGCAACAACGCGAGGAATATAGATAATATACAGTAGTTATAGATGAAAACACTATGTCGCTGATTGAACAAATAGATAAGAATCGATTGCCGCAGCATGTGGCGATTATTATGGACGGCAACGGACGCTGGGCCAAAGCGAAGGGGAAAGACCGGAGCTACGGACACCAGGAGGGCGTTGTTTCGGTTCGTAAGGTCGTGGAAGCTGCTACAACCGTGGGTTTGAAATATCTGACGATGTACACGTTTTCGACCGAAAACTGGAATCGTCCGGAGGCGGAGGTGCAGGCGTTGATGAGTTTGCTGGTTGCAGCCATCCATCGTGAGACTCCCGACCTGATGAAGAATAACGTCCGTCTGATGGCTATCGGCAATCTCGACCGCTTGCCGGCGGATGCACATGCCACCTTGCTGGATTGTATCGCACAGACTTCGGCCAATACCGGCACAACGCTCGTATTGGCTTTGAGCTATTCGGCCCGTTGGGAGATTACCGAAGCTGTGAAACGCCTGGCCGGGGAGGCGGTGGAGAAGAAAATAAACCCCAACGATATAACCGAGGCTGTCGTCTCGGATCACCTGACAACCAAAGGTATTCCCGATCCGGATTTGTTGATCCGTACCGGAGGAGAACAACGCGTCAGCAACTTCCTGCTTTGGCAGTTGTCGTATGCCGAATTCTTCTTTACCGATGTGTATTGGCCGGATTTTAGAGAAGAAGAGTTGTATGGAGCTATATTGTATTACCAGCAGCGTGAACGGCGCTTCGGTAAGACAAGTGAGCAATTAATCTTATAAACAATAGCTGTTATATGTACAAAAGAATAGTGCTGTTTTTCATGTTCCTGGGATTTGCCTTCGGGGCTTTTGCTCAGGAAACTGACACTACCAAGGTTGAAGAGCCGGCAGAAGTGCCGGTCATTTCCTATTCGTCACCTCCCAAAAGGTATAAAATTGCGGATATCAAGGTGACGGGGATTAAGAATTATGATGATTTCGTGTTAATAGGCTTTTCCGGTTTGTCGGTAGGGGATGAGATCACTATACCCGAGCCGGGCGGAGCGATTACAGATGCTGTAAAGCGTTTCTGGAAACATGGACTATTCTCGGATGTAAAGATTCTGGCAACTAAGATCGAGGGGGATCAGGTTTGGTTGGAAATCCAACTCAAGCAGCGTCCGCGTATTTCGGAAGTCAACTATCATGGTATCAAGAAAGGGGAACGTGAGGATCTGGAAGCCCGCCTGGGTTTGCGCAAAGGATATCAGGTGACCCCTAACCTGATCGATCGTGCAACCACGTTGATCAAGAAGTTCTTCGATGGCAAAGGCTTTAAGAATGTGGATGTCGAAATCCTTCAGAAGGACGATCTCGCACATGAAGGCGAAGTGATCGTCGACATCAATATCAACAAGAACGAAAAGACCAAAATCCACAAGATCCATTTCGAAGGGAACAGTGCGTTGTCTGATCGCGAGTTGAAAAAGGCGATGAAGAAGACGAACGAAAAGTTCAACTTGCAGAATGACTGGAAGAGCAGTATCCTGGAAGCATTCAGTACAAAGAAATTTACGACTGAAGAATATGAAAACGATAAGAAACACATTATCGAGAAATATAACGAAAAAGGATATCGTGATGCTGTCCTTCTCGAAGACAGTGTTGTGAACTATAACGATAAACGGGTGGATATCTTCCTGAAAGTCGAAGAAGGCGACAAATATTACTTGAAAGATATCAACTTTGTCGGTAATACGAAATATCCGACCGAACAGCTGTTGTATATTTTAGGTATGAAGCCGGGCGACGTTTACAACCAGAAGAAACTGAACGAACGGTTGACGACGGACGATGATGCCGTTTCCAACCTGTATTACAACAACGGTTACATCTTCTTCGGAGCCGATCCCGTGGAAGTGGATGTCGACAACGACTCCATCTCTTTGGAAGTCCGTATCCAGGAAGGTCCCCAGGCAACTATCAACCGGGTGATCATTAACGGTAACGACCGTTTGTATGAAGATATCGTTCGTCGTGAACTTCGTACGAAGCCGGGTATGCTTTTCAGCCGTGAAGACCTGATGCGTTCTACCCGTGAAATCGCCCAGATGGGACATTTCGACCCGGAAAACTTAGTTCCGCAACCGCTGCCCGATCCGGATAACGGAACGGTGGATATCCAGTACAACCTCGTGTCAAAGGCTAACGACCAGATCGAGTTCTCGGCCGGTTGGGGACAGACAGGTGTGATCGGTAAGTTGAGTTTGAAGTTTACAAACTTCTCCATGAAGAACTTGCTGAACCCAAGCACCTATAAAGGTATTATCCCGCAGGGTGAAGGACAGACGTTGACATTGAGCGGCCAGACAAACGGACGTTATTACCAGGCATACAGTATTTCATTTATGGATCCGTGGTTCGGCGGCAAACGCCCGAATACATTGTCCGTAAGCGCCTACTTCTCCAAACAGACGGATATCAGTAGCAATTATCTGAGCAATAACAGCTATGGTTACGGTGGATATCCGTATTATGGTGGCTATGGCGGTTATGGTGGTTATGGCTACGGTTACGGTTATGGCAATTATGGTTATGGCGGTTATAACAACTATGAGTTGGCATACGACCCGGACAAGTCGATCATGATGTTCGGACTTTCAGCCGGTTACGGTAAGCGTTTGAACTGGCCGGATGACTACTTCCAGTTTATGGCGACTTTGAACTACCAGTTATATATGATGAAAGACTGGGATTACTTCCTGGTAAATAATGGTAATTGCCATAACATCAACTTGGAATTGAACCTGCAACGTAACTCTATCGACAACCCGCTGTACACACGTAGAGGTTCACAGTTCATGTTCTCGGTTGCCGCTACTCCGCCTTGGTCATTGTGGGACGGAAAGGATTATAAGAATATGAGCGACCAGGATGAATCGAAGTTCCGCATGATCGAATATCATAAGTGGAAATTCAAAGCGAAGATCTTCTCGCCGTTGGCTCCGCTGACTGTGAAACGTACACCGGTGTTGATGTCACGTGTCGAATACGGCTTCCTGGGCTCTTACAACAAGTATAAGAAATCGCCGTTCGAAACTTTCTATATGGGTGGTGACGGTATGAGTGGATATTCCAGTACTTATGCAACTGAAACGATCGGTTTGAGAGGTTACGAAAACGGTAGTATAGCCGGTAACGGTGGTTACAATTCGTATGGTTATGCCTACTCTCGCTTGTCGATGGAGTTGCGCTATCCGTTCTTGCTCGAACCGTCTTCAACGATCTATGGTCTGGTATTCGTGGAAGCGGGTAATGCCTGGAGAGATTTGAAAGACTTCAACCCGTTCCAGTTGAAGCGTTCTGCCGGTGCCGGTGTCCGTATCTTCCTCCCGATGATCGGTCTGATGGGTATCGACTGGGCTTACGGTTTCGATCGTCCTGACGGAAGTTCGCAAAGAGGTGGCAGCAACTTCCACTTCATTATCGGACAGGAATTTTAGGAAATTGAGAAGTGAAAGTTGAAAATTAGATAGAAAGGGCAATCGGATTCGTTTCCGGTTGCCTTTTTTGCGTTCGGGCTTTCCTTACGAAGTTATCCCAAGTCTGTTAAATTGTTAATTGTATCTTATTAAGTTTCAATTTTCAGTTTTCAACTTTCAAATCTCTTATCTTTGCGGTCAGAAGGTAAAACTATAAATGACATGTGTATGAAAAAGATTATTGCCTTAAGCTGTCTGTTGTTCCTCTGCTCGTTTGCAGGGCACGCACAAAAGTTTGCTTTAATAGATATGGAATATATATTGAAAAATATTCCGGCTTATGAGATGACGAATGAGCAGTTGAGCCAGGTCTCCAAGAAATGGCAGAATGAAGTGGATGCTATCCAGCAGGAAGCACAGAATATGTACAAAACTTACCAGAGTGATCTTGTATTCCTGTCTGCCGAGATGAAATCGAAACGTGAAGAAGCGATCGTTCAGAAAGAACAGGAAGCACAGGATCTGAAACGTAAGTATTTCGGTCCCGAAGGTGAGCTGTTTAAGAAACGTGAAAGCCTGATGAAACCGATACAGGATGAAATTTACAATGCCGTGAAGGAAATCTCTGAAGACAAAGGTTATCAGATGGTCATGGACCGGGCTTCGTCGATGAATATCATTTTTGCTTCTCCGAAGATCGATATAAGCAATGAAGTCCTGATAAAGTTAGGATATTCAAAATAAATGCTTACATTTGTGCGCTTTAATGAAGCAAGTTAAGAATATGATTAATAACAAGTAATATTTTATAGGAAAATGAAGAAACTGATTATTTTTTTGTTGATGATGCTCCCCTTGGGTGTTTTTGCTCAAGAATCTAAAATTGCGATTGTAAACACGCAGGAAGTAATCCAGGCTATGCCGGAATTTGCAACTATGCAGAAACAGATGGCTGACATGGAAGCCAAATACAAGAACGAAATGCAGGTTATGAATGATGAATACACTAAAAAGTACTCTGATTTTATTGCACAGCAGGATTCATTGACAGAAAATATCAAAATGAGAAGAATGCAAGAACTGGAAGATATGCAACAGCGTACGCAGAACTTCATCCAGATCTCTCGTCAGGATTTTGATAAGAAACAGGGTGAATTGTTTGCGCCAATTCAGGACAAGTTGAAAAAAGCGATTGATGAAGTCGGAGCTGAAAAGGGATATATTTATATCCTCGATCCTCAAATTGTCCTATTTAAAGGTAACGCCGCAGTTGATGCAACTCAGTTCGTAAAAGCTAAGTTAGGTATTAACTAATAGCATTAGCAATCATAAAATAGTGAAGGATGCCTCTCTCGGAAAGGCATCCTTCGTTGTCTATATATCTTTCAAAGTTCAAAATAAATAACTTCTCCCATGTTTTCATCTGCACCAGGCCCGATTGGTATCTTCGACTCCGGTTACGGAGGGCTTACCATCTTTGATAAGATACGGGAAGCCATGCCGGGGTATGATTATATTTATTTAGGCGATAACGCCCGTTCGCCTTATGGCACACGCTCGTTCGAAGTCGTCTACCGTTTTACAAGGCAGGCTGTGGAGACGCTTTTCAATGAAGGGTGCCAGCTTGTTATCCTGGCTTGCAATACGGCGTCGGCAAAGGCTTTGCGTACGATCCAGCAGCGGGACTTGCCGCAGTGGGATCCGGGCCGCCGGGTGTTGGGCGTAATCCGGCCTACGGTGGAGTTGATGGATCAGATCAGCAGGAGCAAGCATGTCGGCATTCTGGGGACGACCGGAACTATCACTTCCGGCTCTTATGCGATGGAAATAGAGAAGATGTTCCCGCATATAACGGTTACGGGTGAAGCCTGTCCGATGTGGGTCCCGCTGGTCGAGAATAATGAGTTTGCTTCGCCGGGAGCTGACTATTTCGTACGGAAGCATCTGGAGCATATCCTGGCTGCCGATCCGGAGATCGATACGCTTGTCTTGGGGTGCACGCATTATCCGTTGCTGGTTGAAAAGATCAAGGCGTTCCTGCCTGCCGGAATTACTTTATTCTCGCAAGGGGAATACGTAGCCGCAAGCCTGATCGATTACCTGCGTCGCCATCCCGAAATGGATGGCCGTTTGACAAAACAGGGTAATTGCCGTTTCCTGACCACCGAGTCCGCCACCAAATTCTCCGATGCCGCCTCTGTCTTCCTGAGCCATCCCGTAGAGGTGGAACAGATTTCGATTGATTGAAAATATAAGAATATGAGGTAGCTCATATCTGTCAATTATGAAATATCTTTACGTCATACTCTTTTTTCTTATCTCCGTATTCTGTCAGGGGCAGGATTTGGATGGATATATGGCAGAACGGGACTTGGTGGATGTTTCTGCTATGGATACGACGTTGCGGGTGGATTTGGTGTATGCGACGGCGGAGAATTTTCTTGGGAAGGCTGTTTATTCCGGGATCACGCGTGCCTGGCTGCATCCCGATGCGGCCCGCAAACTGCTTGCCGCCCATCGACTGTTGAAAGAGGAACATCCCGGATGGCGGTTTGTAATCTATGATGCCGCCCGTCCCATGTCGGTACAAAAGAAGATGTGGGCGCTTGTCCGTGGAACGGATAAAACTAACTATGTCAGCAATCCGGCAAACGGGGGAGGCCTGCATAACTACGGCTTGGCAGTCGATCTGACGATCCTCGACGAAAAAGGCATGCCTCTTCCTATGGGCACTCCTTTCGATTATTTTGGCGAAGAAGCGCATACCAATAATGAAGAGGCATTGCTGGAGAACGGCCGGATTACCCGCACCGAATACGGAAACCGCCGTCTGTTACGACGGCTGATGCGAAAAGCCGGATTCCGTTCCATCCTGTACGAATGGTGGCATTTCAACGCCTGCACGCGCCAAGAGGCACGGCAGAGCTATCCGGTGATAGACTGATTCTTTTCTTCTAAACGATATTTTTTCCGAACGGCGTAAGAGCCAGCGCAGCCATTTTGAAATGCTGCCTGCCGAAGGGAATGCCGATAATCGTGATGCACAACAGCAACCCGAAGAATAAATGCGTCAGGCAGATCCAAAAGCCGCCGATGAATATCCAGATCACGTTCATGATCAGGCACAGGCAACCGCCTGAATTGCCGTTGTCCGTCACCCGGCTGCCGAAAGGCCAGAGGGCCAGCATCCCTAACTTCAAGGTCTGCAACCCGAAAGGGATACCGATTATCGTAACCATCAGCAGCAAGCTGGATATCAGATATTCCACGGCCGTGATCAATCCGCCGCAGATAAGCCAGATGATATTTCCCAAAAACTTCATAGTGTCATTATTATAAATTGTTATTAACTCTCATGCTGTCCAATTCCGCCAATACCGTCCGTTTCACGATCGCGAAACTGTCGCGCAGTTCCGGTTTGACCGGTAACGAAGGCGGAGCTTCCATCTGTAGCGGGTTGATCGGCTGTCCGTTCTTATATACCCGGAAATCGAGGTGAGGCCCTGTCGAGAGGCCGGTCGAACCGACGTAGCCGATCACCTGTCCTTGTTGTACGTGGCTGCCGACTTGTATGCCTTTGGCATATTTGCTCAGGTGCATGTAGGAAGTCGTGTATACGGAGTTGTGTTTCACTTTCAACGTATGGCCGCCACCGCCCATATATCCTTTGGCGATGACAGTTCCGGCTCCGATACTCTTGACCTCCGTCCCGACGGGAGCCGCGTAGTCCACTCCGTGGTGCGCCCGGTAGCGCTTTAGGATCGGATGGAAGCGGGCGTTTGTAAAGCGCGAAGTGATGCGGAAGAAATCCAGCGGCGCTTTTAGGAATGCTTTCCGGAGGCTGTTCCCTTCGAGGTCGAAATATTCGAAAACGCTATCCTGTGTAAACGGTATGGCTGTAAAGTCTTTTCCCTGATGCGTGAATACGGCCCCTTCGATGGATGTGATATTGAGGGCGGTCGTGTCGTCAATATAGGCGACGTCGTACAGCACCCGGAACGAATCTCCTTCTTTCACGTCGAAGAAGTCGATCTGCCAGGCATACACATCCGAAATCTTGATAGCCAGCAACGGGTCCGCCCCGTTCGCCTTGATCACGTTCCAGAGAGAGGAATTGATCGTGCCTTCCGTATAATGGCGTTTGATGGTGATGGGCTTGTTAAATTCGTAAGCCAGGATCGAATCGCTTGTCAGGTCGATGACGGCATAGTCGACGAGCGACTTGGCAAAAGCGATATATCGGATATCAGCCACGCTGTCCTGGGTCGTAAACGTATAGTAGTTCATGCCCGCGCGGAGCTTGGTCGGGTCCAGGACATTGATCGAAGCCTTCGTGATGCTGTCCGCTTTCATGGCGGAGAAACCGAGACTGGAAAAGATAGAGGCGGGGTTATCGCCGTTTTTCATCTTATATTCCGTCACGTTCAGCGAATCGATACAAACGCCGTACTGGTATACGTGCTGCAGGCTGTCGAGCCATTCGCTGTCGACGCCTTCTTCTTCGGGTTGTTGTTTCGTATGTGTACAGGAAAAGCAGGTCAGCAATCCTGTCAGTAACAAATATAGGACGATACTCTTATTCATTCTCAGGCTTCCGGTTCTTTTGCTTTTCCAATTCATCGACACGCTTTTGAAGTTTGCTCACTTCTTCCCTTTCCTGTTTAAGCATCAGCCTGTAGGCTTCGATGATTTGGGTGAAAGAAACGTTGTCGTATTTGTGGTTGTTCGTCTGTTCCTGATTGCCAACTATATTATTATAAACAGGGCTGTTGGTGTTATTCTCATTTTCAATATTGAATGTGTTATTTTCAATATTGACCGAAGCCTCATCCTCTCTCATTTCTTTAATCGTCTCAACCGAAACATCCAAAGCCTTTGCCAGTTTATCCAACATCTCGTCATCGATCTTTTTCATCTCCATTAGTTCCTGTATCTGTGTTTGTGATAATTGGAGTGCTTTCTCCAGGTCTTCCACTTTGAGCCCTTTTCTGTTCATAAGACGAACGAGGTTGCGTCCATGATGTATACAGCTGTTGTTCAATAAATCTTTTGCGTCCATATTATACTATTTTTACGTTGCAACAAATATACAAAATTAATCCATAAGGCTTCTTAATTGGCTAAATCCTTTGTTGGTGGTTAGGATATTGGCTGATCTTTTTCGGACTACGGGTGGAAGTTGATTTTCGGGAGTGAATTAAGTAAAGATCT